>Ga0247757_10000146_pt1 | contig 58290 bp, 48 predicted proteins | sample UWRJL126311R4_FD_180929 | JGI IMG/M metagenome (GOLD analysis project Ga0247757, IMG submission 180929) | Plant litter microbial communities from Arlington Agricultural Research Station in Wisconsin, United States - UWRJ-L126-311R-4 | ecosystem: Environmental > Terrestrial > Plant litter >... | reverse complement strand
GCTGAGCTTGTTCTTTGCCTGCGGCGGTAGCGCGGTGATTGAGGGCCCGGGCGGCAGTCGAGCCGGCTCGAGCTCCGTCGCGGGCTCGAGCTCCGTCGCGGGCTCGAGCTCCGTTGCGGGCTCGAGCTCCGTCGCGGGCTCGAGCTCCGTTGCGGGCGGCGGTTCGAGCTCGGTCGAGGCGTGCACGGCCTCGCCCGAATCCGGCGCGTGTGACGCCTACATTCCCTCTTTTTGGCACAATCCGAAAACCGGACTGTGCGAGCCGTTCGTGTATGGCGGCTGTGGTGGCAACGCCAACCGCTACCCTTCGCGCGCAGCGTGCAACGCGGCTTGCCCCGCAACTGACGGTGACTGGAATTGGTGCGAGAGTGATCGCGACTGTGCCTTGGTCATCGCCGATTGCTGCGGCTGCGAGCCGGTCGACACCGTGCAGCTCGTTGCGGTCAGAACGGACCGCGCTTCGACATACAGAGGGACACTGTGTGCCAACGCCGGCGTCTGCGCGCCTTGCCCAAACGTCGCCGAGAACGAGCAGACGGGAAAGTATTTCAGGTCGGCGTGCCACAACGCGCGCTGCAGCGTGGAAGACATCCGTGAAACTCCGGTCGTCGCCTGTCAAACGACCGCTGATTGCGCGCTGCGCGACGGGGCAGAGTGCTGCCCCCAATGTGACGGGTACGGCTGGGTGCCCGTCAACAAGAGCGCCGACTTCTGTGGGGGCGTGCCGAGCGCGTGCGACGACTGCACTTCCCTGCCTCCTTCAGCTTGGGACGCTTTGTGCATTTCCGGACGCTGCCGACTGGAAGGGACGCACTAGCCCGCGGCCCGCGGCGCTCGCACTCAGCCGTCCACCTGACGCACTTCACACTCGAGCACGAAGTCCTTACCCAGGACCTTTCCGTGAAGGTCGACGAACTGGCGCGTCATTTCTACGGCGGCGGCCTTGTCTTGGGCTTCGAGCAAGAAGAAGCCGCCGATCACTTCTTTTGCCTCGGTGAACGGCCCGTCCGAGATGCTGACTCCCCCGCTCGTGAGTCGTAGGCGTGCGGCCTGCGAGGTCGGCTTGAGGCCCGCGGCCGAGAGGAACGCCCCGGCTTCCGACCACTTGCCGATCAGTTCACCCATCGCGGTCTCGAGCTCGGCGGGCGGGCCTTTGCCGTCTTCGTAGTCGGTATTATTGGCGATCTTGATCAGCATCAGGAACTGCATGGGGACTCCAGAATGTCGGGGTTCGACCAGGCGACGAACGAAGGGTGCCTAGATCGACAAGGCTCCTCATTTTTTTCGAATTAGGCAAATCGCTCGAATTTCTGGCTCAACGGGAGCTCCCTTGGCCATCACCGTCGCCCTCGGCCGAGTTTCGTCGATCGTCCAGCTGATCGAAGGGTGGTCGACGATCGCATGATCCGCGCACTGCATCCCCATGCCGTCGTAGGTTTGCCAGGCCCGAGCCGCACGCGCACGTTGCGCGCACGAGGTCGTGAGAGCCGGTCGAGCCGAACCGCGCGGCACGGATGCAAATGCCTTTGCCGGGCGCGGCTTGCCGCGCCACCGGGACGTAGCTTTGCGCAGATCGCCGGGCGTGGTTTGGTGACGGGTCGTAGCCAGCGCGCGCAACCGCTGGCGCGCAGGGCTCGGCTACGGCGCGAACTTTCCGCCTTGCGATAAAACGACAGAACCCGCGAATTTTTCGACAATTTTCGGCGGCGATGTCCCATTGATCGAGCGATCATGACGTCCTCTCGCTTGCTCGCGTGCGTGGGCCTTTCTGCGTTGCTCGCCGGCTGCGGGCAGTCATCGACTGCCTCCTCGGAAGGCATGGCCGGCAAGTCTGGCGCTTCACAGGGCGGCTCGCCCGCGAGCGGCGGATCATCGGCTTCAGCCGGTACGAGCGCGGGCGGTGCCTCGGTGGGCCGTGCCGGCGCGTCGGCAAGCGCGGGGCAAAGCGCGGGCGGGGATGCGAGCCTCGCAGGCAGCGGAGGCCGGGGTGGGAGCGAGGCCAGCGGAGGGAGCAGCGCCGGCGCGGGCGGCGCAGCGCCGCGTCCCCCGGTCAGCGCGGCCCCCGGCGCCACGCTCGTGAAGTTGAATCCCGCGGCGCGCCAACAGACCTTCGAAGGTTGGGGCACTAGCTTGTGCTGGTGGGCGAACAACGTCGGCGGCTGGGCCACCGATAAACGCAACGCGCTGGTCGATCTCGTGGCCGACCCCGTGAAGGGGCTCGGTTACAACATCTTCCGCTACAACATCGGCGGCGGTGAAAATCCGGCTCACACGCACATGGATACGTTCCGGGACATGCCCGGATTCCAAGCCGCGAACGGCAGCTACGACTGGACCGCAGACGCGACCCAGCGCGCGGTGTTGCTCCGCCTCAAGGAGCGCGGCACGGATCTCGTCTTCGAAGCCTTCTCCAATTCGCCCCCGTATTGGATGACCAACAGCGGCTGCGCTTCCGGCAGTACGGACGGCTCGAACAACCTGAAAACGACGTCTTACGATGCGTTTGCCGACTACCTCGTCCAGGTGGTGAAGCACTACAAGGAAGAGTTCGGGGTCACCTTCCGCACGCTCGAGCCGCTCAACGAACCGAACGCCAATTGGTGGAAGGCCAACGGCGGACAGGAGGGGTGCCACTTCAGCCCCGCCAATCAACAGACCTTGATCAAAGCGGTGAGCGCCGCGCTACAAACCGCGGGCGTGACTGGCGTGCAAGTCAGCGCATCCGACGAAAACAGCATGGATGACGCGTACAACAACCTGCGTGCATTCGAGGCAAAGACAATCGACGCGCTGAGCCAGTTCAACGTGCACAGCTACGCCGGCTCTCGCCGCAGCGAGATGCGCGCGCTCGCGACGAGCAAAGGGAAGCGCCTGTGGCAATCCGAATCAGGCCCGCTCAGCGTCGACTTGGCCGACGACACGGCCGCGGCTCTGTTCATGGCCGGCCGCATCATCACCGATCTGAAAGAACTGCAGCCCGAGGCTTGGATCGACTGGCAGGTCGCCGACCCGGCCCGGAACTGGGCCAGCTTCGCGGTCAACAACAGCCAGCAATCGTTCACCTTCCTCAAGCGCTTCTACATGCACGCCGGCTTCAGCCGCTACATCCGCCCTGGCGCGACCTTCATCGAGGTCGACGCGGCCGACATGGTGGCGGCGCTGTCCAAGGGCGACACCCAGCTCACGGTCGTGGTCAGAAACAGCGGCAGCGCGGCAAAGTCTTTCACTTTCGATCTGACCGCGCTCGCAACCGTAGGCACCGCGGTGGCGGTGTACCGCACGTCACGCACGGAAGACTTGGCGTCGCTGGCCGCGATTCCCATCACGGGCTACGGCTTCACGGCCAGCTTACCGGCAAATTCGGTGACCACGTTGGTCATCCCCACTCACTGAGCGGAGCCGGCTTGCTTCATTGCGCAGCGCTGGCCAAGTGCTTGGCGTGTTCGACCCGGCACGGACTATCCGACGGCGCGACGTACGCCATGAAGCGTTTGCGCTCGAGCGGGGTGGGCTCGGCCTGAGAGCCAGGCTCCGGCGTCCGGTCAGTGACCAAGTAGACGTCGTAGCTCAGCAAGCAATCTTCAGCGCGCCGGGTTCGGTCCGGATAGGCGACTAACCATTCCGCAAACGCTTGCCGGTAGTTGGCATAACCGTCATACGGAATGCGCTCCGAATACATCACGAAGAACTGACTCTGCCCCATGTGAGTGGGCACCACGGTGCCCGCGGGGTAAGCGTGATCGCTGGCGACCAAATTATACGGGTCGACGTGGACGCCGGCCGCAGTGACCGCTTCCACGTAGATCATCGAATCGATGCGCGACGGCTCGCTCGCGAACATGCGCCAACCCTGCAAAATTCGCGGGTACTCGATGACGGCTTTGGCCCAACTGGGCGGCTGAAACCGCAATGCCTTGGGCACCGCCGCGTTGTCATTCAGGGCTTCGGACGTGATCGCGATCAACACCAGGACCACGGCGCTCTCGGTCAGCCAACGCTGGGTGTTGGAAACGGGCGCGACCGCGGCGGGGCGCGGCGGCAACCACGGTTTGACCTTGAGCTCGAACCAGTCGTGGAGCGGCTGTACCCGCGCGCCGAAGCGCTCCGTCAACCAATCCCAATGCTCGGCGGTCAAAAGCAGCGGATAGAACGCCATCATCGCTGGCGAAAAACCGCCGACGTTCAGGCCGACCGCAAAACCCAAGTGCAGCGCGGGCATGATGCAAATCGCGAGCGCGCGCGACTCTCGCACCATGACCGGCGAAATAATCAACGCGAAGCCGAGCCACTCGGTGGCGAGGGTGGACCAACTGAGCGCGCGAATCACCGACAGCGACAGGTGCTCGCGCATCCACACGCCGACCCAGGTAACGAGTTTGTCCTGGTGCAAAGCGTAATACACCGCGCTGCCGTCTCGCCAAGCAAGCCCGCCCTTGCTCGAAGCATTGAACAAGTAGATCGCAGAAAACTGCGCCAAAAGGGCCAGCACGGCGACCGACACCACCGGAGCGTTGCGTGACGCGGGCTCACTGGACGGTGACTCCGCGTCCGCCGCTATCGGCTTCGGCGTGGTCGCCAACGAGTCGAGCGAGAAGCGCAAACCGAGCGGCAGCGCCAAGGATAATAAGCAAAGCAAGTCGATCACCATGTCGCCGCCGTTCTCGAGCACGGCGAGCCGGCTGTTCAGACTGACACGCGCGAGCAGCGCGAACGCTTGCGCCCAGCGCGTGCGGTAGCCCAAGGTGAACATGGCGTAAGCCGCCGCGCACAGCGCGAAGCCCAGGTGCGCCTCGGCCGGGTTCGACGCGGTGAAGAACAGCGAAAACAAGTGGCTGGCCGGTGGCCGCCAGAGCAACGTGTGATTCGGAAGAAGCCCGGTGTTGACGTACCAAAATCCCAGCTCCGCCCAACGCCGGAACAAGTCGGAAAACAGCACCAAGCCGAACACAACTCGAAACAATCCGAGGCTTCGAGGATCGATGGTCAAATAGGTAGCGAGTAACGAACGGCCCCACGGCTTCATGTCTGATCCAATTTTAGCAAAATCCAAGCCATTGCCGGGCGCGGAATGCCTCGACTCTAGGCCCGAATTGCGCACGAAAGCTCCGGCGCGTGGCACAGTTTGGCAAGCCCTGCGCGCTGAATGTCAGGGTCGAAATACAGTTCACGAGTGAACGCCAGTGACGTCAGCGAAACCACAGCCATCGCTCAACGAACGCTCTCAAAACCGTCATCTCGAACCCTCCCATAGAAACGCCGCGACGATACCGTCGACCAATCACGGGAGCAATGCTCCGTCTGGGAATTCGTCCGAAGATCTGGTTGATGGTCACGCAGTGCGCTTGGGGCGACGTAGCCTTCGGCGGCACGGACGATCCCCAGACCGCTCAGGTCGTCTACCGACGTTCGCGCTCAGGTCGGACAAGGCAGAAAGCACCCGGCCGAGTATTACGGGCGAGGCTGCGCGCACCTTCGTGCGTGATTCGAGGTGCGATGCGCGCCCTGAGATCGCCCCTCTCTAGATAGAATCATACTTTGCGCGCGAAGTACCATTCTGGATGCGCGAGGACAGCCGCCGCGCTCTCGCCGCCGACGCGGAAATAGACTTCTCAATTTGCTTTGCGGCCGAGTGTCGAACGGAGTCGAGAGCGGCGTTGAGTGCCCGCGCGCGTTCCACGGCGTGATGATGCGTTCTGAACGCGTTCGGCGGCGGCCTTGCCCCGCGGTCGCTCAGGGGCGTTTGGATTTGACCGACAGCCGGATCGTCGGATCGAGCGCGGGAACGCACTTTCGAGCTCTCCCTGGCTTGTTTCGAAAGTTCATTTGCCGGCGCGCTCCCCGGCGAAGCATAGCAGTCAGTTAGAGCTGGGCCGCTGGTGCCGCGTATAGCCGCAGCTCGTGAATCGAGAAATATTGACCGGGCACGGGCTGCATCACCATGAAGCGCAAGCGGTCGGCGTCGATCGGCCGGGGGAATACCACGCGAAAGACGAAGGTTTCGGGGGAGAAGATCTGGGCGCGGTAATAGCGAACCACGCTTTGTTCGGCGACCACGCCGAGGTCGCGGTCGCCGCGGGCCGCGCTGAGTCGATACGACACGGGGACGTCCATCACGCGGCCGGGGGCTTCGATCTCGAGCGCGACGATCTGACGGGGCTGCGTGAGCTCTAGCTCGAAGTATTGCCCGGATTCCTGAGCGCGACCGCTCGTCCAAAAACTGTTCCGTTTGCCATCCAGCGCGAGCGCGGCGCGCTCGGGTGAGAGGGCGGCGCTTGCACGTAATGACTGGCGTGGCACGAGCGCGGCGAGCGCGGGCAGCGGCGCGGGCTCCAGGAGTGCGAGACTCGGGTCATCGGCTTGGAGCAAACTGAATACGCTGTCGGTGCCTTGCTGAAAGATGCGGCGGTAGTCGTTCGGTCGCGCGCTCAACAGGGCCGGCAAGTTCTCGCGTTCGGGCGATAAGTCTTCGCCGAAGACAATCAGCTCGCGGGTACCCATCGACAGCAGGGTGCGGCGAGCTCCGTCGTCCGGTAAGCGATCGAGCGCGCGCCGCGCCAGTTCCGTGACCGGCGGTTGCCAACTCGACTGGCCATTGACGAAGCGATGCTTGTGATAAAGGGCGAGGTAGTTGTGCAGGGCCAGGCCCGCATCCGCGCGGAAGCGCTGTCGCCCGTTGTTCTGCGGGACCGTCGCGACCAGATCGCTTTGCGGAAGTGACGCCGCAAAACCCAGCACCGCCGGGACATCATTTCCAGCCCAGACTCGCTCGACGGGATGCGGGAAGGAGCGGAGCTCCCAACCCAGCGCGCTCAAGATCACGGCCGAGGCCAGCAATCTCGCGTTTTTGTCGCGCAATTTCGCGAACAGCCCGGCGCCCCCGAAGCCGGCGAGAATGCACAGCGTGAACGTCGTCATCACCGCTTGGCGACTGACCTTGCGGATGCCGTCGAAGCCGGGGACGAAGCCGTGGAAATAGGAATAGAGCCCACGCACCGGCACGCCGTGCCAGCGCCCGGGATTGAAGCCCAAAAACATGGCCAGCGCGAGCAGCATCACCGCCAAGTACACGCCCCGCGCGCCGCTGAAAGGCTGAGGCACTTTGCGTCGCGCGAGCAGCACGGTTCCGCCGACGAACACGAGCGCGCCCGGCAACATACTGCCCCCGAGCAAGGTGACGGACGCCGCAATCAGCGCCAGCGCGAGCCAATGCAGGACGCCGCGAACTGCTCGCTGTACGCCGAGCGCACGCAGCGCTTGCCAAGCCGGGATCGATACCGCCAGGACCGCGAGCAACAGCACCGAGAAGCCCGGGAACGCGATCTCCTCGTGGGCCCCGGCGCCGTGGGCACGGTGGTGCATGCCGGTCAACGTGCGATTCGTCTCGTGGACGTTCGCGAAGAAGCCGAACTTCCCGTCATAGCTCGAGGCGAAGTCGACGCTGCGTTGCAAATTGAACCCGCTCCGCGCCGAAAAATACGGGTACACCATGGCCAGCGCGACGAGCCCGGCGCACGCGGCCGCGCCCGCAAACCAGTACAGAAAGCGCCGGGGTGGCCGTTGCCGGGCGAGCAGCACCCAACCGACCAACACCAAGAGCGGCAGCATGAACATCAAGTTGTACAGGCACGTGCCCACCTGCAGCACGAGACACAGCCAAAAGCCGATGATGTCCCGCCGGCGGCGCTCTTCCAACGCCCGATGGAGAAACAAGAAACACGCGGGGATCCACTGCGTCGAGACCAACTGGATGCGCCCGATCTCGAACAGCACGTAGGGGCAGAAGGCGAAGGCAACGCCCGCGATCAGCCCCGCGTGGGGGCTGTCCGTCAGGCGCAACACGAGCAGGTAAGTGAAAAATACCGACAGCGCGAGCGAAAGCAGGAGCGTGAGGTTGTACGCCCAGAGCGGGTTGCCACTGAGCAAGTAGAAAGGCGCAAACAGCAGCGACAGGCCGAAGAAGTTTTCGTTGAAAACGATCGAGTTCGGTAGCGGAGCGAAGAAGTAGTTGTCGTAGAAGGACAGCGGGCCGCGCCCCAACGCGGCGTCGACGCGGCTGCCCAGAATCATGGCATTGGTGTACGCGTCCCAAAAATACATGGCGCGCAGCACTTGGCGTCCGGCATTCGCGGCGAGCGGCCAAGTCATCAGAATCGCGCTACCCACGGCCACCAGCGCGGCCGCCCAGTGCCCGCGGCTCTCGGCTGTGCGTTGGTCGGTCGAATTGCCCGCGCGAGCGCGGGAGGCGGCGTCGAGCTCCATCACGTGCAGTTGAATTCCATCTTACGGAGTGATGTGCAGGCGCGGACTGGCGACGTCGTCAGCGCTTGGGATGAGTCGCTCGCTGCGAGGAGTCGTTCGACGTCGAGTTCATGCGACATGAGCAGATGATATCGATCCTTTCCTAACCTCGTTTACCCGCTCACGGAAGCGGTTGGTGCACGGAGCGGCAAAAATTGCAGCCTGCGTGCGTACCTGTCTCGAATGAGTACGGCTCCGCTCGCAACGAGTTCGCGAAAGGCGTGGCCGCGGGCGGAACTTACGTTAGAAGCTCACGATGGACGGTCGATCGACGATTCTTTCTTGCCTGAGCGCCACCCGGATCAGCCTGCTGGCCATTCCGCTGATGATGCTCGCAGGCGGTTGCCTCGAACACGCCAGTGGGCTGGAAGGCAATGGCAATTCCGCCGCGGGCTCCGCCTCGGTACCCAAGGGCGGAACGAGCAGCGGCGGCGCAGCAACGGGCGTCGGGGGGAGCGGCAACGCGGCCGGCAAGTCGAGTGGGCTCGGCGGCAGCGGCAACACGGGCGGGAGCTTCATGGAGCCGGTCGGCGGCGCGCCTCCGATCCAGACCGTTGCTTGCGCGGCCCCCTTCCCGACCGATGACGTGAGCGGAGCCGCCTACAAGGTCAAAGCGGGCGAGTTTTCGCTCGGTGCGTTGCCGCACTTCTGGACGACGTACGGGCTCGGCCGGATCGGGCTGTATTTGAACCAGAGTCAGCTGCCCGCCGCATTCCAAGCGCAAGACAAGATGAACCACGACGGGCTGCGCTGGTCGGAGGTGCTCAAGTCACAGACGGTCGACGCGGTGAAGAACCTCGAGCTGCGCAGCATCCGCGCGCACGGCCTGTTTCACGACGACATCGGGATCTACAAAGAAGACGCGAGCGGGAACCCCGTCTACGACTTCACGCGCTCGGACATCATTTTCGACTTCCTGGTCGCCAACAACATCGCGCCCATCATCGAGCTTGCGTCGATGCCCGCCGCGTTGGCCGCGAATCCGTCGCAGACCGTTTTCGATTGGAAGATGATCGTCTCGCCGCCGAAGGATTACGACAAGTGGCAGGCGCTGGTGCAGAAGTTCGTCCAGCACAGCGTCGACAAGTACGGCGCGGCCGTCGTGAACTCCTGGTACTTCGAGGTCTGGAACGAGCCCGAGTGCTGCAGCGGTAAGTTCTGGAAGGGGTCGCTGACTGACTACTTCAAGTTGTTCGACAAGTCCGCGGCCGGCGTGCGCGCCGTACTACCCGACGGGCGCGTGGGCGGGCCCGTGTCCAGCCAGGCGGCTCAGCTCCAAGATGCGGGCAAGCAATTCCTCGAGCACATCAAGACCACCAACGGCCCGCTCGGCTTCTTCAGTTTTCATACCTGGGACTTCCTCGAAGGCGCGGTGAACGGTTACTTCCAAGGCCTCGACCTGCTCGACAGCTATGGGAAGAACTCGGTACAAATCGCGGTCACCGAGTTCGGCCCGACGTGGGAATTCGGGCTCCTGGGTGGAGCCAACGAGCCGCCGTGGGAGCCGCAGGAAACGAATCAGGGCGCGGCGTTCGTCGCTCAGGTGTATTCGAACATCGCGCAGCGCTGCGGCAAAGAGCAGAAGCGCTTCCCAATCACTTACGCCTGGTGGACGCTGTCGGACGTGTTCGACGAAGGCTACGAGGACCAAAAGGACTATTCGGCGGAGAGCAACCCGTTCATCGGGGCGATGGGTCTGATGAATCGAGAGAGCGTCAAGAAGCCCGCGTACAATGCGTACAGCTTCTTGGCCAAGCTGGGCGACCAGCAACTCTCGCTCGCCGTCGAAGGCTCGGGCAGCGTGGGTGGCATGGCCGCGCGTGACACCAAGGACGGCGGCGTTCAGGTTCTGATCTACAACGGGCAGAACCCTGGTTCTGGTTTCGCGAGCGACAAGTACTACGAAGTTGCCGCCGCTCAAGACGTCGGCGTGACCATCTCCGGTCTCGATCCCGACCACGCGTACGACGTCACCGCCTATCGCGTCGATGACACGCGCGGCAACTCGTTCGCCAATTGGGACAAGGGCGGCCGCAAGACGATGTCGAACATGTCCGACAGTGACTGGACCGCCCTGCGCGCCAGCATGGATTCGCCGGCCGAACCGGTGGGCCAGGCCATGTGCGGCGCAACCTTCAGCAAGAAGTTCAGCCTCAGCTCGCCGGGCGTGCTGCTCGTGACCATCGAGCCTTCACTGGCGAAGTGACACCCTACCCGCTCGCGACCGTGCCCACGACGGTCGCGACCCGGCGGCTCGACGGCTGATTGGGCAGCAATCACGCTCGAAGCCGAGCGGGTGTTCGATCGGGTTCGATCCGGCGCCGCCAGGCGTGAGATTGTAGCGGGAATGGTATCGACCGGCCCCGCGGACAATCCGCTGAATCTACGTAGCGCGGCGCGAGAGACGACGTTCATCGCGTTCGGTATCTTGTCGGCCAGCATGGGGCTGAAGGGCTTCTTGCTCTCCAGCCACTTCATCGATGGCGGGGTCACCGGTATCTCGATGCTATTGGCCCAGGTCTTCGGCTGGCCGCTGCCGATCCTGATCTTGGTCATCAACCTGCCCTTCCTGGCGCTCGGCTATCGCCAGCTCGGCCGCGGGTTCGCGCTCCGCAGCACGCTGGCCATGGCCGGCCTGGCGCTGTGTCTCGCGCTCGTCCCTTTCCCCGACGTCACTCCCGACCCGCTGCTGACCGCCGTATTCGGTGGCCTGTTCATCGGTGCGGGGATCGGTCTGGCCATGCGCGGTGGGGCCGTGCTCGACGGCACCGAGGTCGCCGCGGTATTGGTCGCCGGTCGCACCCCATTGCTCAAAGTCAGCGACGTGATCTTGATCCTGAACGTCGTGATCTTCGGCATTGCCACGGCCGCGCTGGGCGTGAACCGGGCCCTCTACTCGATCTTGACCTACGTTTCCGCGTCCAAAGCGCTCGATTTCATCGTGAGCGGCATCGAGGAGTACACGGGCGTGACGATCGTGTCCGAGAAAAACAGCGAGATCCGGCGCATGCTGATCGACGTGCTCGGCCGCGGGGTCACGGTCTACAAGGGCGCACGCGGCTACGGCAAGCGCGGCGATGCCAGCGCGGACATCGATATCTTGTTCACCGTGGTCACGAGGCTGGAGCTGCCGCGGGTTCGCAGCGAAGTATTGCGCATCGATCCGCAGGTGTTCCTGATCCAGCACAACATCAACGACGCCGCGGGCGGCATGCTCAAGAAGCGACCGTTACACTGAGCCCGCCACCGCCCATGAAACGCCAGTCGAGAGCCGCGCCAGCGGCGGCGCGAAACGCCAGACCCACGCTGCCCGGTTACCTGCAAAAGATCCTCACCTCGCGCGTGTACGACGTCGCGATCGAGACACCGCTCGAACGCGCCACGAAGCTCTCGGCACGGCTCCAGCACGACGTGCTCTTGAAGCGCGAGGACACGCAACCCGTGCACAGCTTCAAGCTTCGCGGCGCGTACAACAAGATGGCGAGCCTGACCGCGGCTCAGCTCGCGCGGGGCGTGATTTGCGCCTCCGCCGGCAATCACGCGCAAGGCGTGGCGCTCGGGGCTCAACGACTCGGCTGCAAAGCCCTGATCGTGATGCCGCTGACGACGCCTCGGCTCAAAATCGACGCCGTGGTCGCCCTGGGGGGCGAGGTCGTTCTCCACGGCGAGAGCTACTCCGATGCCTACGCCCATGCGCTCGGGATCGCCAAGAAGATCCGCGCGACCTTCGTGCATCCGTTCGACGATCCGGAGGTGATCGCGGGGCAAGGCACGGTGGCGATGGAGATCTTACGTCAGCAACGCGGTCCGATCGACGCCATCTTCGTCGCCATCGGTGGGGGCGGCTTGATCGCGGGCATTGCCGCGTACATAAAAGCGGTGCGGCCCGAGATCAAAGTGATCGGCGTGCAAATGCGCGATTCGGACGCAATGATGCGCTCGGTGGCGGCCGGCCGTCGCGTGCGCCTCGACGAAGTGGGATTGTTTTCGGACGGCACGGCCGTGAAACAAGTCGGCGTAGAGACGTTTCGCCTCGTGCGCAAACTGGTCGATGATTTCGTGGTCGTGGACACCGACGCCGTGTGTGCGGCGATCAAGGACGTCTTCGAAGATACGCGCAGCATTCTGGAGCCCGCGGGCGCGATGGGCGTCGCCGCGATCAAACAGTATGGAGCTTCGCGGCGCCAAAAACCGCAGACGTTCGTGACCGTGACCTGCGGCGCGAACATGAACTTCGACCGCTTGCGGTTCGTGACCGAACGCGCAGAAGTCGGCGAAGCGCGCGAGGCGCTGTTCGCCATTCGCATCCCCGAGACCCGCGGTAGCTTTCTGCGTTTGTGCGAGTTGATTGGGGCGCGAGCCGTGACGGAGTTCAACTACCGCGTCTCCGACACACGCGAGGCCCACCTCTTGGTTGGTTTGGCCATCAGCGACGCGCGCGAGTCCGCGACGCTCGAGCGTGACTTCAAACGCAAGGGGCTCCGCGCCACTGATTTGAGCCGAGACGAACTGGCGAAATCGCACATTCGGCACTTGGTCGGTGGGCGCAGTGCGCTGGCCGCGAACGAGCGCCTGTACCGGTTCGTGTTCCCGGAGCGACCGGGCGCTTTGCTGCGCTTCCTGAGCAGCATGCCTTCAGGCTCGAACATCACGCTATTTCACTATCGAAGTCAGGGCGCGGACTACGGCGCGGTGTTGGTCGGCGTGCAGATTGCGGAGGGAGGCGAACGCGCGTTTCAGGCCTTCCTACGCGGCCTGGCGTATCCTCATGAGGACGAAACGAACAGCCCCGTGTATCGAACGTTTCTACGCTGACGAACCTTGCGCGGCGCTCACGAGTGGCACGAACGATGCAATCCCGCTGCGCATGACATACCTGATTTTAGTGGGTACCGACTATTCCGAAGCCTCCGATCTGGCTCTAAACGCGGCGTTGGAGCTGGCTTCGACCAAGGAGAACGCGGAGGTGCACGTGGTGAGCGTGTGGCTCCCGGATCTCAACGCACTGCATGGCGGCGCGTTGGATGCGTCCTCGCTCAGCCTACAACGCGCCGCGAGTGACCTGGCGGGCTACGTCGCGCAGCGAGTGGAAGCATTTCGCGTCAGCCACGGCACGGCGCGGGCGCACCGCGTATTCAGCCACGTCCGTCTGGCAGAGCCCGGCCGTGAAATCGCTCAGCTCGCGGCTGATCTGGAGGCGGACCTGGTGGTCGTGGGAACGCACGATCGCGGCGGAATCGAGCGACTTTTGTTGAGCTCGGTCGCGCAAGCGGTCAGCCGCCTCGCGCCCTGCCCGGTGCTGATCATGCGGCCCAAGGCGATCCCGACGCCGGTGCCTGCCATCGAACCGCCGTGTCCGCGCTGCACCGAAGCCCGCTTCGTCAGCCAGGGCGCGCAGATGTGGTGCGAACAGCACCGCGAGCGCCACGGTCAGCGTCACACGTATCACCAGACCGACCGCGTCGGCGGGGAGACGAACTTTCCGCTCGTGTTCGGGGCTTCTCGCTGAGGGGCGCGGGGGCTCCGAAGTTAGCCAGGTTGGCGCAAATTCTTCGCCAACCCACGCGCAAACTCTGCGGCTACGGTAGCGGCGCCGCGGTGCACACGCGGTTCCGGCCCGCGCTCTTGGCGGCGTACATGGCGGCGTCCCCGGCCACCATCAGCTGCTCGCGAGACGAGTAGTCGGTCTCTTTGCTCTGCGCCGCAACACCAATACTGACCGTGACTTGGATCTCGTCGCTCGGCAGCCGGATGGAAAGCGCCTCGACGTGACGCCGGATGCGTTCCGCCAGTACTTTTGCGTTGCTCAGCGCGGTGTGGCGAGCGATCACCACGAACTCTTCGCCGCCGTAGCGAGCCAGGACGTCCTCCGGGCGCATCACGCCCTGGATCCCCGAAGCGACACGCTCGAGGACCAAATCGCCGACGGGGTGACCGTAATTGTCGTTGATGAGTTTGAAGTGGTCGACGTCGATGATCAAGAGCGAGAGCGGGCTGCCCTGACGACGCGCGAACGACACTTCTTCCAGCAATCGACGATCGAAGTAACGGCGATTGTACGCCCGCGTCAGCGGATCGCGCAGGGTCAACTCGAACAGCGTGAGCATGGCTTGCTCTTCGACTCGGTCCACGAGCGAAAAGCGAATCAACGTACTGCGACCCAAGCCAATTTGGTCACCGTCTTCGACGCGAGTTTTTCCGCAGATCAGCGCCCCATTGAGGTAAGTGCCGCTCTGACTGCCGAGATCTTCCACGAAGGTCGTGCCGTTCCGAAACGATAGGCGCACGTGTTCACGGGAAACCGTATCGTCGGCGACGATCACGCTCGCGTGGCTTCCGCGACCGATCAACACGGTGGCTTCTTCGGGGGCGAACACGCATCCGAGCAGCGGGCCTTGGATCACGAACAGCAGCGGTCGGTCGCGCGCCAGCACCGGCGGGCGAATGCTCTCTGCGCTGGTCTCGGGCTCACGCCCTTGACCCTTGTGCCAAACCTGGCTGATGCGCTGACGAGCGGGGTCCTCCAGGTCGGGCTTGGCGGGTGGATGCGCACGGCGCGATGCGTTCGACATGGTGGAGTGCAAACAGGGCCGAGAACGTTTCCCCTGCGCAGGTAAACGGCCATAGCCCACACAGCCTTAGCCCGTAGCCGGAGTTAGATAAGTTCGTTACATGCAGCCCGGCTTTTCGCGGCTACTTCGGCTCGAGTGGCGGATTCTGCCTGCTACGAGCTCGCCCCAGCCCCAGCTGATTCCGAGTGCGCTGCCCACGAGCGCGAACTCCGCGGGCGTCAGCGGCACGAGGCCGAGCACTACCCTCAGGGGCGAAACCAGCACGCAAGCCAGGCCGAGCCCGACCCCCAACAGGACCGAAGCGTGGAGCCAAGGGTTGCGGTTCGGCGCGGCGCTCAGCTTTCGCGCGGGATACGCGCTCAAGAGCTTGGCCACGGCCTCGTACAGGAAAACGCTGGTCGCGGTCGCGGGGATGCTCACGCCGTAGCGGGGCAAGAGCCACAATAGCGCGAGCCCGATTGCGCCTTTCACACAGCCGTCGAGTAACACGAAGCGAAGCGTCAGGGGGTCGAGCAGCGAGCGATCCCGCGGCCGCGGCGCAGCTTGCATGGTGAGTCCGCTTTGATCACGCGACAGAGCCAGGGCCGTCGGGCCGTCACCCAAGAAGTTGATCCAAAGGATCTGGAGAGCGCTGAGCGGTAAGAGCAACGCGCCGTGTTCGTTGCGCAACCCGAGGAAGACCGAGCCGACCGCTCCGCCCAAGACCAAGACCGCGAGCGCCACATTGCTCGAGAACGTGAAGCGCACGAAGCTGAGCAGGTTCTCGAAAATGATTCGCCCCTCCTCGACCGCGGCCACGATGGTCGCAAAGTCGTCGTCGAGTAGCACGAGGTCGGACACCTCACGCGCGACGTCACTGCCTCGCTTTCCCATCGCCACCGCTACGTCGGCGCGCTTCAGGGCCAGGGCATCGTTCAGGCCGTCCCCGGTCATGGCCACGACCTCCCCGCGCGCCCGCAACGCCTCCACGATGCGCAGCTTGTGCTCGGGCAGCAGTCGAGAAAAAACGCGCACGTCAGCGAGTGCGGCCGCGAGCTCGTGCTCGGAGAGCCCTTCCAACTCTGCGCCGTTCATCACGCGCGCGCTGGCGATGCCCACGTGGTCTCCGATCGCTTTGGCCGTTGCGGGGTGGTCGCCGGTGAGCATCATCACCGTGATACCGGCCGCCTGCGCCGCGCGCACCGCCGCCGCCGCCTGTTCCCGCGGCGGGTCTCGCAGGCTCACGAAGCCCAGAAATTCGAGATCTCGTTCACGATCGCCGCTGCCCGCGGCCAGGCCAATCACTTTGCAGCCGCGCCCGGCCTCGAGCTCGCCCCGATGTTCCCAAGCCTCGCGCTCCTCGCGCGTCAGCGTCGACCGCTCCAGTATCACATCCAACGCGCCCTTCAGGTAGCTCTTCAGCTCCCCGGAAGGCATCACGACGGTGGCGCGCATGAATTTCCAACGGCTGTCGAACGGCCGCGTGGACACGCGCGGGTGCGCCGCGCGCAGTGCCGCCACGTCCGCTCCGCGCAAGTGGGCGAACTCGAACAAGCCACGTTCCAAGGGATCACCCGCGTCGCTCTCGTGATCGGCATCATTGGCCAACGCCAGCGCGCGTAGGGCCTCGTCTTCGTCGAGCGCATCCAAAGTGCTGACCGTCAGCTTGTTCAAGGTCAGGGTGCCGGTCTTGTCCGAGGCGATCACCGTGACCGCGCCCAGCGCTTCCACGGCCGCGAGTCGACGCACCACCGCGTGCCTGCGCGCCATGCGTTGTACACCGAAGGACAGCACGAGCGTGACTACGGCCGGCATGCCTTCCGGAACCACCGCCACCGCAAATGCAACCGCGAACATCAGCACCTGGTCGAGCCGTGACCAGCCGTCGACGGCCAAGCCCGCGCCGACGATCAGTGCGCTCAACACACCGACATAGCGCGCGATGCGTGTGCCAAACTCGTCCATGCTGCGCTCGAGCGGCGTTTTTCCGGTGTCGATCCGGGCCAGCGCGCCGGCGATGCGGCCCATCGCGCTGCTCGGACCCGTGTGGGTCAGCTCGAGTTCGACGTTGCCGAGCAATAGCAACGTACCACTCAGCAGAGCATCGCCGACCCGGCGATCGATCGGCAGTGACTCGCCGGTCAACAGCGACTCATCCACTCGCAGCGATTCACCGGTGAGGATCTTGCCATCGGCGGGAACGCGATCTCCCGCTTCCAGGCGCACGATGTCGCCCGGGACCAAACGAGTCACGTCGACCTGGGTCAAGGCCCCATCTCGGACTACCCACGACTTCGGCGAACCGAGCTTGGCCAGTTCTTCGAGCGCACGCTCGGAGCGATACTCCTGTAACAGGCCGAGCCCCGCGTTCAGTAACAGCACCGCCGCGACTGCAATCGCTTCGATCGGCACGTAGCGCGCGCCGCGTTGCAGCCAGGTCAGCAAGTCGACGGCCAGCGCGAAGAGCAGCAAGTAAACGAGCGCGTTCTTGAATTGCAGGAGCAGCCGCTGCCACCAAGCGAGCTTCTTTTCTGCGGGCAACGCGTTCTCGCCGTACTCGCGGCGCAAGCGCTCGGCCTCCACGCTACTCAGACCACGACCTTGCGTCACCTCCGCGCTTTGCATGATACCTACCCGACTACTCGCGCGCAGACTTGACCAGGAGCACCGGTTTGTCGGTGATGCGTACGACTTCGTGAGCCTGAGAGCCCAACACGAGCTCGGACGCTCCGGAGCGTCCGTGTGTCGACATGCAGATGGCATCCACCGCCAGGCGTTCCGCGAGTCGGACAATCCCGGCCGAGGCTTCGTGGTCGGCCACGACGTGAACCTGCGTCTCGATCCCGAGCGCAACCGCGGCCTCTGGAATCAAGCGACGCAGACGAGCCTCGAGCTCGCCCAGCGAACCCTCGTCGTCCTCCGGGCGGCGAACGTGGATCAGGTGAGCCTCGCCGCCTGGCCGAAGTAGTCCGTAGCCCGCAGGGACGGCACGATTGCCCAACTCGGAGAAATCGGTCGAGACCAGCACGCGCCGAAACTGCGCGATTGAGGGGCTGGACTCGGCGGCGGCAACGCGGGGCACACACGCGACATTAATCTCTGTTCCGTGCAAGACTCCGCGTGATACCGACCCTTGCCACAGGCGCGCGAGCCACGACTTGTGATGAGTGCCGACGACGAGCAAGTCTGGCTGGGCGTCCGCGGCGAGCAAACAGAGTTGCGTATCACTGCGACCCCAGCCGGGTTTGACCGACAACCAAACCTCCCCCTCACCCTCCACCGTGCCTACCCACGCTCGCAAATCACGTTCCAACAACGTCGACAACTCGGGCCGTATGCCCTCGAGGAACATGGGGGTCGGAATGCCGTACCGCGAATGCTCCAAGGCCGGCCACACCATGTGCACGATCTGTAAGTCGCAGGGCCCGATGCGACGCAGTTCCTGCACCCAATTCAGCGCGGCGCGTGCGGCTTCGCCCAAGTCGACTCCCAGCATCACGCGCAGGCGTCTCTCACCCCGCAACCAGGCCCGAATGCAGTTCGCCTCGCGAACCACCAGCACGGGGATCGTGGAACGCTGGACGAGGCGCTCGGCGACGCTGCCAATCGAAATGCTCCGCTGTTCACGATCCGCGAGCGACGCGACGAGCAGCAGTCGAGCCTGCACTTCCAGCGCAAATTCTGCCAGCCGCTGCTCCGCTACGCCCTCCAAGACCACGCCGGAGACGGCGATGCCGTAGTCCTGCGCGAGCTTCTCGGCACGTGCGGCGATCATCTCTTCGACCGGTTCGAACAAGAGCGGCAACGCGGTCGGCAGTGCGCTTCGCCGCGTGTCGACCACGTGCACGAGTTTGAGCACGCTGCCCGAACGTTGGGCAATGGCGGCCGCGGCCAGCTCGGCTTCGGCAGAGCTATTCGAAAAGTCGGTTCCACAGACGATGGTCATTGGGTCTCCAAGTTCGTGTTTCGAGCGGCGCGCACGACCAACACCGAGCACGCCGCGTGATTGACCACGCGCGCCGCCGTGGTTCCGAGCACCCGGTCCAAGCCGCCGTAGCCGTGCGAACCGATCACGATCAAATCTGCGCGGAAGCGGTCGGCCGTCGTGCACAACCCTTGCCAAGGGCTCGCGATCACGGTCTCGAGTCGCGCGCCGCGGCGCAGCGCTTCGGGAAGGCCATCTCGAGCCGCCTCCAGCTGCTCGCGCGCGTTCCGCTCCAAGAAGGACTGCAGGTCCATCCCCGGCCCTTGCCACGCCTCTTGCGGGATTTCCGGTGGGATCCCGATCGAATGAACCAAGATCAGCTGCGCATCGAAGCGCACGCCCAACTCCTCTGCGGCTGCCAGCACCTGCGCCTGTCGTGGTGAGCCGTCGATTCCAACGACAATCTTGGACACGTTCATGACCGCCTCCTATTTCGCGAGGCGCGTGTGGAGGAGTTCGGCGAACGCGCGGCAGGCGTCCACCGTGGTGAAGATGCCGACGACTTGGTGGTGCTGGACCACCACTGCGCAGCCGTACTTTTTCTCGGCCATGGTCGAGACCACATCGTCCAATGCGGTATCCGGCTCGACGACATACGGGCTCGGCGTCATCGCGTCTTCGACGGTAACGACCTTGGGGTCGACGTCGCGCAGCGTCTCGATCAAATTCAAATCGCGATCGGAGATGAGACCGACGATGCGCGCCTCGTGCAGCACCGGCAGGTGGCGAATGTGGTGCTCGCGCATCAGGCGATGCGCGAGCGCCATCGGCTGTTCTCGGCCGATCGTGTGCGGCGCGGTCGTCATGTATTTTTGAATCGTGGGGATCGGCTTGCTCATAAACGCCACGTAGCAAGCGCCGTTCCACGCTAAACCCTCGGCGTTTTCGCGATTCGCGCAAGAATTTCGCGTGATGACCGTGGGAATGGAACGGAACGCGCAAACCGTGCGCCCGCGCCGCAAAGCCCCTGAGACAGAGCGGGCACGCCCGTTGCTATACTGGCGAACAATGACCAAAGCCGAGCGTAACCCGTTCACGGATCTCGATGCGTACGTTCGCGCCGCGAACTTTTTGACCATCGGGCAGATCTACCTGCTCGACAATCCGCTGCTTCGCGAGCCACTCAAGCCAGAGCACGTCAAACCCCGACTCTTGGGTCATTGGGGCACTTCCCCCGGCCTCAACCTGATCTACGCGCACTTGAACCGCGTGATTCAGCGTGATGACTTGAACGTACTGTTCATGGCCGGCCCTGGGCACGGCGGGCCCGCGATTGTCGCCAATACCTATCTCGAAGGCGTGTATTCGGAGACGTATCCGTCGATCTCGCAGGATGTCGGCGGCATCAAACGGCTATTCCGTCAGTTCTCCACACCAGGCGGCATCCCCAGCCACGTCAGCCCTCCCACTCCCGGATCAATCCACGAGGGTGGTGAGCTCGGCTACGTGTTGAGCCACGCGTTCGGCGCCGTGTTCGACAATCCGGATCTGCTCGTGGCCGCGGTAGTCGGCGATGGTGAAGCCGAGACCGGACCGCTCGAAGGGTCGTGGAAAGGCATCAGCTTCCTCAATCCCGTCCGTGACGGCGCCGTGCTGCCGATTTTGCACCTGAACGGGCACAAGATCTCGGGCCCCACCGTGCTCGGCCGCTCCCGCGACGAAGACATCGCGGCCTTGCTGAGCGGGCACGGCTACCAACCTTACTTCGTCTCTGGCTCCGAGCCTTTCACCGTGCACGCCGAGTTCGCGCGTGCACTCGATCAGTGTCTGGCCGAGATCCGTTCCATTCAATCCGCCGCACGCGCCGCAGGGTCGATCGATCACCGTCCACGTTGGCCGGTGCTGGTCATGCGCACGCCCAAAGGTTGGACGGGTCCGCGCACGGTCGACGGCTTGGCCATCGAGGGCACCTTTCGCGCGCACCAAGTGCCAGTCTCGGACGTACGCAAAAACTCCGAGCATTTGGCGATCCTGGAGCAGTGGCTGCGCAGCTACCGACCCGAAGAACTGTTCGACGAACACGGAGCGTTGCGCCCGGAGCTGGCCGCGCTCGCCCCTCGGGGTGCGCGCCGCATGGGGGCCAATCCGCACGCGAACGGCGGGCTCCTGAGCACTCCACTGAAGCTGCGTGACATCGCCACGTACGCACTCCCCGTCCCCCAGCCCGGCCATGAGCTGCACGAATCGACCCGTCAATTGGGCGCGCTCTTACGCGATGCCTATCACGACAACCCCACGAGCTTCCGCCTCTTCTGCCCGGACGAGACCAACTCCAATCGCCTGGGCGCGGTGTTCGACAGCGAACAGCGCTGCCTCGTCGCCGCCCCCGTGGCCGGTGACGATCACGTGAGTCCGAACGGACGCGTGATGGAAGTGTTGAGCGAGCACAACTGCCAAGGCTGGCTCGAAGGCTACGTGCTCACCGGGCGTCACGGCGTGTTCGCGACTTACGAAGCGTTCGCGCTGATCGTGGCTTCGATGGCGACGCAGCACGCCAAGTGGCTCGAAGCCTGCAACGATCTGCCGTGGCGCGCGTCCATCCCCTCCTTGAACTACCTGCTCACCTCGACTTGCTGGCGCAACGACCACAACGGCTTCAGCCATCAAGGGCCCGGCTTCATGGATACGGTGCTCTCCAAGCAGGGCACGGTGGCGCGCATCTACCTGCCACCCGACGCCAATTGCCTACTTTCCGTCGCCGAACATTGTCTGCAAAGCAAAAATTATTTGAACCTGGTGATCATCGACAAACAACCGCAGCTCCAGTGGCTCGATCTCGAGAGCGCCAAAGCCCACTGCGCGCTCGGCGCTTCGGTCTGGGAATTCGCCAGCACGGACTCAGGCAAGAACCCCGACGTGGTGCTGGCCTGCGCCGGTGACACCGCCACGCTCGAGACAATCGCCGCCGTCGCGTGGCTACGCGAGAAAGCGCCGTCGTTCCGCGTGCGAGTCGTCAACGTCGTCGACCTCATGACCCTCTTCACCCCTGGCGCGCACCCGCACGGCATGCCCGAAGAGCGCTTCGAAGCCCTGTTCGGCGTCGACACCCCGGTCATCTTCGCGTTCCACGGCTACCCAGGCACCGTTCACCAAGTGCTCCACGGCCGCCCTCACCCAGGTCGCTTCCACGTCCGCGGTTATCGCGAAGAAGGCACCACCACGACCCCGTTCGACATGGTCGTCCTCAATGAAACCAGCCGCTTCCACCTCGCGATCGAAGCCCTCCGCCGCGCCCCCCGGCCCCCCGCCAACGCCAACACCCTGATCGACGAGTGCAAAGAAATCCTGCACCAACACACGGCCTACGTGGTCGAACACTTCGAAGACGTGCCCGCCATTCGAGACTTTCGCTGGAGCGCTCCGTGAGTCGAGAGGGGGGGCGCCATGAGACCGCCGCTCCGCGCAAAAAATGAACTTCGCGCGCAAAGCATATTCATTCCCTGTGAAACGGGTGGCACTTGGCTCGGTGCGGCAAGCGCAGAAGCGTCGCGCTAGAGCGGGCGATGGCGCGGCGGGCGATGGCGCGGCGGGCGATGGCGATGGCGATGGCGATGGCGATGGCGATGGCGATGGCGATGACGATGGCGATGGCGCGGCGGGCGATGTCGACTGAACAGCGCGCTCGAACACGCCACTCTCGGCGAGACGACCCGCGGGGTGTGTAGACCGCGCCCGGGGTGCATGGTGAGGACTGAGATCGCCCTACAATTTCAGGCGGGCGGGTTGATTGGACGCCTGCGCCGGCTTTGCTTATAGAGGCCGAGGCGGCAGCGTATGCATAGTCTCGGCATCGGCATTGGTTCAGCGTCGGCAGAGCTCGAGGACGATGAGACACGTCAGCACTTGCAGCGCCGGCTCAAGCTGGTGTTCAGCGTGCTGTTTGGGGTGTCGTGTTTTTATGCCCTGAGTCAGCTGACGGCGGCGTTGCTCGCGACGCAGCCAGTCCGGCAATCGTTGCTGATTCCGCTGTCCACGGTGGCGATTGGGATCGGCAATGGGGCGTTGGCGCTGCGTTGTCGTTTGGGGCGACGGTCGCTGCGTGAGCTTTGGTTGCTCGACGCGATCGCCAGCGCGATCACCTGCTGGATGATCGCGGCGTCGTTCAGTCGCGTTCAGCCGCCAAACGAGGCTTCGATTTCGCTGATGCTCGGCGTCACGTACGTGATGATGTCGCGCGCGCTGCTCTTGCCCAGTTCGATGCGGCGCACGCTGTTGATTTGTGCGCTATCGCTGCTGCCGAGCGTGGCGGTGGGCACGTGGTTGCGGGTGACGGCACTGGGGCGACCTGCGGAAGCGAGTGACTGGCTGGCGCAGGGGTATTTGGTGGCGCGCAGCCTCGCGGTGACGACGTTTTTGGCGGCATTGGCCTCCAACGTGATTTACGGCTTGCGACGCAAGGTAAGTGAGATTGCGCGCGTGGGTCAGTACGTCTTGCGCGAGAAGATCGGCGAGGGCGGCATGGGCGTCGTGTATCGTGCGACGCACGCTTTGCTACGGCGAGAAACGGCGGTGAAGATGCTGTTGCCGGGCCAGGTGAGCGCGGGCGACTTGCTGCGTTTCGAGCGCGAGGTGAAGCTCACGGCGCAGCTCACTCATCAGAATACGGTGGCGGTCTACGACTATGGTCGGACCCCCGAGGGCGTGTTTTACTACGCGATGGAGTACTTGGAGGGCGGCGATCTCGAGCGGCTCGTGGCCTACGCGGGGCGGCTCGAGCCCGGGCGCGCGATTTGGATCTTGGAGCAAGTGTGTCGCGCGCTGAGCGAGGCGCACGGGCTCGGCTTGGTGCATCGCGACATCAAGCCGAGTAACGTGCTCTTGTGCGAGCGTGGCCACGAGGGGGACGTCGCCAAGTTGTTGGATTTTGGGCTGGTGATGAACTTGAAGGCGCAACCTGCGGGCGCGCCTGGAACGAGCGTGGCCCTCGAGGGCACGCCATTGTTCATCGCGCCCGAGAGCATCAAATCGCCGAGCGACGTGGGTCCGGCGAGCGACTTGTATTCGCTGGGAGCCGTGGCCTTCTTTTTGCTGACGGGACAGCCTCCATTCGGCGGTTCGAGCATCGTCGAAGTGTGTGCGGCACACATGTACACGGCGCCGAGCGCGCCCTCGGAGCTCGCGAACGTGTCGCCGGCCCTCGACGCGGTCGTTTTGCGCTGCTTGGCCAAGGAGCCGTCGGCACGCTTCGCCTCGGCGCTGGCGCTGCGTGATGCGCTGCTCGCTTGTCCGGAAGCGAGCGCTTGGAGTGCCGGATCCGCGGCGGCGTGGTGGCAGCTGCACCGCCCACGCTTCGCCGCCGCCGAGCGCCGCACGCCGCGCCGCGGCCATAGCGACACGGAGCAGGCACGGCGAGCAGAAGCCGAGGGCGCGCTGCGCATCGATTTCGAGCACCGCACTCCCAAAGAATAACGCTCAGCGCGCCGGTCGCGGTTCGGGCGCTGGCGGCAGGGGGATGCGGAACGTTAGACCTAGCCTGAAGACGAGCTCGTTCGGCAACGTGACATCACCGCCGGGCACGCGGTTGCCATCCGCGTTCTTCAGATCATAACGGCGGAACAACGTGTGGCCGAAGAATGTGCCGAGCCACAGTGAAGAGACGAGACGAACGCGCGCGACCGCTCCGGCCGAGACGACCGAGTAGGCCAAGTGATCCGTGCAACTCGACGGGTCTGCGCGGCTTTCGTCGAGCGGAGTGCGGGGGTCATCCGTGCCCGCGGCGCAGGGGTAGCTCTTGCGGATCGCGGCTTTGCGCACGGCGTATTCGTTACCGCCCACGTCGGCCAGCGCGCCCAGCTCGAAGCGATTGGCGAAGCGGAATAGAGCGCTGGCGAAGAATGGCAAGCTCGCTTCGAACCGGAAGAGGGGACGCGGTTGCCAATCCACGTACACCAGGGGTAGCGGGAGCAACTGACCGAAGGCGTAGCTCGCCAACGCGCCGCCACCGAGCGTGAAGCGCGGATGCGGCGACCACGTCGCCATCGCCAACGCCCCGATGTGGATTGCGCCCGAGTCCACCGGCTGCAGATCGCCCGCGAGACCCGGCCACGCGCGGAAGGCCAATGACCAGCGGTCGCTCAAGCGCTGAGCGAGGAGCAGCGTGAGATCGAGGCCGTGCAACGCGTTGAGTGGCGTGAACCCCGGCGGTTCGTGCGCATAGCTCACACTGTCTACGTGGTACTGCAGGCCGGCAATCAAGAACGTTTTCTCGGCGAGCTGCGTGGGCACGTTGAGCGTGACGTCGTAGCTCGAGATCTGCGCGGTCAGCCCACCCGCGCCCGGCACAGGCGATGAAGGCACGTATTGGGTCATGCCCTCGGCGAGCGGCGGCAGCTGCGCGTTTGCGTGACGTGCGAGCGACAGACAAACCCAAGCCGAAACCACGGCGACGAGCGAGAGGCGGAGCGAGCGAGCCGGGGGCGCCATCGACGCGCTCATTTCCACGGCGGCGCGACACGCTGTCAACAGGCTCCCGGAGCTTGCACTAGCGAGGGGCGTCCGTTCAACGACTTCTGGGGTCTACGCCGACGTGCCCCCCGGCACCAGCGGCGGCCACAGCGGAGGGCTCGGAAGCGCACGGGCTGGGAGGTGCGTGGCTGGATCGCGAGCGCCCGACTCAGGAGACGGCTCGGCGCACGGCTTCATTCGCTCGGTGTCAGGATCTCGTGGCCGGTTTTGGTCACGAGCACGGTGTGCTCGAACTGCGCGGACCACTTGCCGTCGGCGGTGACGACCGTCCAACCGTCGTCGAGGATGCGTGTTCCGGCGGCGCCGAGGTTGACCATGGGTTCGACGGTCAGCGCCATGCCCGCTTTGAGCCGCATGCCGGCGCCCGCACGGCCAGTGTGCGGCACGTGCGGATCCATGTGCATTTCGCGACCGATGCCGTGACCGCCGTAGTCGGTCACCACGCTGCAGCCTTCGCGCTTGGCGAGCTCCTCGATGGCGGCCCCGATGTCGCCCAGGCGCAGTCCATCGCGAATGGTGGCGATGCCTGCGTCGCGGCAGCGGCGCGCAACGTCGACCACGTGCCGGGCCTCGGGCGTGACCTCGCCGATCATGAACGTCGCCGAGGTGTCACCGTGGAAGCCATCGAGCTTGGTCGTGATGTCTACATTCACGATGTCGCCATCGCCGAGCAACGTGTGCGGGCTGGGGATGCCGTGGCACACGACTTCGTTCTTGCTCGTGCACACTGCGGCGGGGAAGCCGTGGTAGCCGAGCTGGCTCGGGGTGCCACCGCGGCGCTTCGTGTCTTCCCTCACCCACTCGTCGATTTGCGCGGTGCTGATGCCAGCACGCAGCCGCTGCCCGATGAGAGACAGAGTGCCGGCGGCCGCACGACCTGCGACCCGAAGCCGCTCGATGGATCGCGCATTGTTGATCTCGATGCTCACATTGCCGTAGCTAGTGGCGTCTGCAGCCCCGCGCCAATACCGTTTCGATCTCGGGCTTGCCAGCGTGCGCGCGCTAGGGCACGCTTTAGCCGTGAGTCTCTCGCAAATTCGCTACTTCGTGGCCGTGGCCGAGGAGAAGAACGTGGGGCGCGCCGCACGCCGCCTGCGCGTTGCGCAGCCACCCATCAGCCGGCACATCCGGAGCCTCGAAGACGAAATTGGCGCCACGCTGTTCACCCGCACGCCGCGGGGGATGGAGCTGCTGCCGGCCGGTGAAGTGTTCTTGGAGCGCGCGCGGAAGATCCTCGAAGCCGTCGACGAAGCCGCGACCGCGACCCGCAGCGCGGCGAATCAGGTCTAAGCCTGACTAATCGGGCAAGGGCCCGATTGTTCGCGATCCCCGCCTCCGGCACAGGGTGGACATGCAAAAGAGCCGCTTTGCGAGGGGGGCCGCGGAATCGCGAGCGGGTCCGCCCTGCGGGCTTCACCCCGAGCAATTGCCGACTCGAGCTGAACGGAAGAAGCGCCCCGCCGGCCTGCTAGGCCCGGTCAACGATCGTTCATGCCCAAGCCGGCGAGGATCTTGGGGATGACCCGCTCGATGCGTGCGATGCGCGTCTCCGACTGTTTGGCGGCCGTGAAGTGCATCACGTACGCGCGCTGCCGGCCCGGCGTCAGTGCGTGGAACGCCTTGTCCAGTTTGCGATCCTTTTTCAGGATCTGAGTGAGCTCTGCGGGCAGCTCGAGCGCGTCCTTGGCTTTGAACTCGACCTTCAGCCCCGACTTCTCCACTGCGATCGCTTGCTTCACGTAAGACTTGACCACGGTCGGCTTGACCTCGGCTTCGCTCCGGAACTCGAGGCGCAACGCGGACTGCGTGTTCTCGCCTTGGCTGCGCAGCAGCTCGTGCGTGTCCTTCAATAGCGCCCCCTTGAAGAACATCAGCGAGCAATGCTCCTTGAAAGGCTGGATGATGGCGATGTTCTTGCCCTCGAAGGAGAAGCAGGGTTTGCCCCACTTGAGCTCCTCATCGAGCCCGCTATCGAGCAGGATCGACCTGAGCTTCTGAATCTCGCCCTGCCACGTTTTGGCGCGGGCCACGAACGCATCGACCTTGGGATTCTTGGTGCTCATCTCGACCCGAGATTATCGTGGGTCTGAGGCACACAGGCGTGAAAATTGACGGCGGGTGCACGAGCGAGCGGGGCGCACGGACTTTCCGTATTGACGAAGAAGCACCACGTAGCCGCAAGGCACTTCCCCCGTGGTCTGTGACGGCTCGCATGCTAGACCTCGTGTGGATGCGGGAGCGAACCTGTTTGACCGCGCTGGGTGCGGCATTGCTTGCGGTTGGTTCGCTGCAATGCGGTCGCTCCAGCTCCGACTCGGGAGTTTCTGGCGGCTCTGAGATCGACGCGGGCACCGCGACCGACGCCAGCGATGCTTCAGCGGAGGGCCGAAACGAATGTGCCGGCCGTCGAGAGCTGCGCTTTGGTGGTCGCGTCGCTCACGTTGGAGATGCCTGCGGAGAGTGCGCGGACGGCGTTCTGATCTGCGGTTCTCCCGATCTTCTCCTCTGCTACGGCGCCAAGAGCGCCGCGCCAAACTGCGACGAAACGATAGATAGCGGTGTAGCCAATGATTGCGGTGGCTTCGCGCCGCTCGTGCACGAAAATGAGGTAGCGCAGCCCGGCTCCTCGTGTGGGAGATGCAACAGCGGCCTCTTGGTATGCGTGACCGCGACGCAACTGGGCTGTGCCGGTGAGAACGCAGCCGCGTGCGGCGGCGTTGGCGGAAGTTCAGGTGGCGGGGCGGGCGGTGTCGCGGGGGACCCCGCAGGGGGCGTTGCGGGGCTCGACTCATTTGACTTGCCCGATGCCGGTCCCTTGCCGGACGGAGGCGATGGAGGGGGAGGTGGCGGCAACAACGCCCCCGCCGGCAACGACTGGCCTGGCGCCGCCGGTTGCGTTCCCGAGGGGCTGAAGTTCGAGGGGAAGCTTGCCGCGGTCGGCGATCGATGCGGTCCGTGCGGTGACGGATACCTGGCATGCCAATTTTCCACGACAGCTCTAGACTGCGTGGCCGCCACACCGCCCGGGTACTGCAACAATCCGGAAGACGCTCCCAACACGTGCAACGGCAAAGGGCCGATGAAGTGGCGCGACATCGCATCTTCAATCGGAACGCGCTGTGGAGCGTGCAACAAAGGTTACCTCGCTTGTGCTTCTCAGAATGTGCTTACTTGCATCACTTACAACACCGCGTCGCTACCGGTCTGCAGCGAACCGCCGTCGCCCCGCAACTCGTGCGCTATTCCGAGCTCCGCATACTCGGCGCCCGCCCTACACACGCCACCGGCGCCCGCGCCAGAAGCGAAACCAGCGTTCAGCAATTATAAAGACACCGGTATTCACGCGAATGCCGTCGTCTACAACGCCTACAACAATCGCTTGTATGTGTCCGTCCCCGGAAGTTTTGGTATGAGCGGGAACTCGGTCGCCGTCTTCGACCCAACGATCGGACAGGTCGAAAAGTTCATCCCCATCGGTAGCGAACCGAATGCCCTGGCATTGTCCGATGACGGTCAATGGCTGTGGGTAGTCAACTCGGGCGCCAAGAGCATCCGCGCGCTCGATTTGACCCACGATACAGTCGGGCCCGCGTTTTCGGTTGCCATGGAGCCCTCTGGCGTGACCCGCATTGCCGTCTTACCGGGCAGCCATGATTCGCTACTCATGATCTCTGGCTCCTGGGTCAGCGTTTACGACAACGGTATTGCGCGCCCGAACTCGGCGACTATGGCGGCTTCACTCATCACTACTACGCAGTCGCCCCTGCTGGCGTACGCTTTCAACGACGAGAGCAGCAGCTGGGACCTCACTCGCTTGTGCGTGAATGGCAATGGCGTTTTCGCGCAGCAGATAGTCCAGCAAGCGTTCGGTGGCAACGGCGGCAATCTCTCGTTTTACGATGGTTTTCTCTACGGCGGGAGCGCGGTGTATGACGCGAGCAAACAAAGTCTGGTGGCGCAACTCCCGATTCGCGGGTCCCACTCGCTCGATCCAGCGAACCGGCGGATCTTCCTGCTCGATCAAAACGCCATTCACGCAGTCGACATGGACACCTTCGTCCAACTCGGCACCGAGTATTTCTCTGCAACGTCCAAGTATCGACCTTCGTTCACGCGTTGGGGCCGCTACGGCTTCGCCTTCGTGGGGGCGCCGAACCATTTCGACGCCGGCACACTTTACATCGGCCTGTCGAGGCTTATCCCATAATCGCTCTGGAGAACTCTTTGGCGCAAGCGCGTCAGCCTAGTGGCTCGTCGCTTCGCGCCCGTTGCCCGACGCAGGTTGATCGCCCTCTTTCTGCTTCTTCTCTTCGCTGAGGCGCGCGTTTTCTCGGACGATCCCCACGGCGATCAGCAGCCAGAGCACGACCAGCACGATGTTGATTACCGAAAAGCTCTGAACGGGCAGCGCCATTCGCGCGCTGAAGATGAACACGAGCGCGGCCGACGCGACGTCACCCATGCGCACGAAGAACGTGTCCACCGCCTGCTTCGCTTTGTACTTGATCTCGGTCGTGGTCGGTAGCCACAGCATGTTACGGACCGTGTTGTTCAACGAATAATCGACCGCGTTTTCGCTCGTCTTGGTGACGCGAAACGCGGACAGCCGGTCGATGCCGAAGAGCGCGGGCGTGAACACGTTGTTGAGCGACGAAGTGAGCGCGACGAACGGGTAGATGAAGAACGCGACCTTGAGCCCACCCAGCTTGACGATGCGCGAGACGAGGAACGTCTGCAGCACGAGTCCGATCAGATTCACCCAGAGATAGAAGCCGCCGTAATAGCTGGCGATGAACCCTTCCGTGAACTTCTCCAGCTCGCCGCCCGTGATGTGCTGGGCGGCCGCCGCGGCTTTCGCGCGCTCGGAAACGAGGGTCGAGAGCATGAACTCGCCGTTGGTGTCGACGATGGTGAAGACCAGCGAAAACGCGGCCAGCAGCAGCAGATACTTGTTCTTACGGACGAGCGTAAAGCCCCCTTCACCGGTCTCGGTGACCGCCGCCTCTTCCTTCTTCTCCGCCTTCTGCTCCTGCTTCTCCCGCGCACGGGCGGCCACCCCCTGGGCCTTCTCGCGTTGATACACGGTGTGAGTGAGGAACGCGCACAGCACGAGGAAGCCGCCCGCGACGAGCAGCAGCTCGAACACGCCGAGACCGATCGCGTCTTTGAGGAACTTGGTGATGTACGCGCCCACCGCACTGCCGAGCGAAGCGCCGATACCGATGATCGCGAACAAGCGCTTGCCTTGTTCTTGCGTGTACACGTCGTTCGCGAAGCTCCAAAACTGCGCGACCACCATCATGTTGAACACGCCGACCCACGTGAAAAACACGAGACCGAGGTGGTTGCGCACCGAAGTGTGCGAGAGCATCCAGAACACGGCCAAGTGGGACGCGAAGAAGAGCGACATCCCGACCACGAGCTTGTGCTTCGAAACCCTGTCGGCGACCTTGCTATACGTCGGCACCGCGACCAGCAGCGTGAGTGCGATCGCGGCCGAGACGTAACTCTTCTTCTCCGCGCCGCCCTCCATCGCCAAGATCAGCCCCTCGCGCACGGGTTTGATCACGTAGTAGGCGACGAGCAGGAAGAACACCGTCACCGTGAGCAGCACCGCGGTGATGCCTTCGCCCGTTCGGACCTCGGTGACGACGGAGAGCGCGCGCTCGAGGGCGGAACGATCGGACGACTGGTTTTCACGGCTGGCCATAGTCGCCCGCGACCATACGACAGTCCCGGCGTTCTCGAGGATCTCTCGTAGAATTCAGCGAATGTTTCCGCGCCGGACGCCCGAGCGTGCGGCGAGAATGCCGGGCATTCACGTAGCTATTTGCGACAGTCCGGAGCGGCGACTCGAGGGTCGGTGTTCTCGAACTCGCTCGCGTCGGTACGACCGATGCCGTCGTCTCAGCCCGGCGAGCGCAATCAGCAGCAAACCAACGGGCCCGGCCGTGCGCACGGGTGCTCGGCGCGGGGACACGGCGCATCCTCCTCCGCTCGAATGTTGTCCACCGTGGGCACCCGCTCCCCCCTGGGCCGTACCCGCGTTCGCCGTTGCACCACCGCCCGGGCTTGACGCAGTTCCAGCCGTCGCCAGCGAACCGCCGGCAGGTGTGCTGCCGCTGCTGCCACCCTCACCGATATCGTTCTCGCCCCCTTCGCCCCCTTCGCCTCCGGAGCCAGCCAGAGCCTCGCCGCCGACTGCGCCGGTGTTGGTCGCTCCTCCAATGCTGCCTGCGGTGCCAACGCCCGAGCCCCCGAGGTTCGACGTGCCGCCCGTAGCGAACTGACCACCGGTACCGGTGGATTCGCCTCCCGAGCCCCCGAGGGCCGACGTGCCGCCTGTCGCGAGCTCGCCACCATTGCCGCCGAATTGGCTCGTAGAATTCCCAGCGCCCGAAGCCCCGCCGGTCGGCTGCGAACCCGTACCACCGGTCGAGCCGCCCCCAGAACCCCCGCTGCCCGCCGTGCCGAGCGCAAACGCCGACGGCTCGATCAAGCGCGCTGCGATGCGGGAATTTCCGTACGGTGCTTGCGCAATGAAATGCTTGTAAACGGCAAGGACTTTGCCATCGGCGCCCGAGGCGAGGACGGGCCGGAACTCATTGAACGCGTCCGCGGAGATGGGCAGCGCTGATGATGTCATTCCCCCCTCCACGCTGAGCAGCTTGCCGTAGATGTCCCAACTGTCGGTTCGCCGAGCCCAAGCAATCGCGCAGCCGGTCGCAAGCGACGCCGATGAGATCGGCTCCCAAATGATGCCATCACCCAAATCGAGCTTCGCCTGCACCACCTGCGCATTCGAATCGAGCAAGGAAGCGAACCACGTGAACGTGCTGCCGCCGACCAGTTCGAACGTCCGAGTGATGTAACCCGAGCCGCAAGGACGGAGAGCCTGAGGAGTTCCCGCCACGGCCAGCGGTGCGCCGAGCACTTGCCCCGCCAGATCGAGCTTTTGCAGCATGAATTTACCAGGATGATCACTGTCGATCGGCTGATTGAAGTCGGACGTGAGGTACTGCAACACGTAGGTGCCGTTGACGTAAGCGAGCATCTGGGGCGAGCCCTTCGAAAGCACTTGGAGCGGCGGCGAATCGAGCATGCTGCCATTCGAGCCAATGCGCGACGCATAGATGACCCCCAAGGTCGCGGTGGACCAAGCCACGAAGCATTGCGTCGATGCGCATGCCATCACCGCATTTTCGCTTACCCCGGTAAGTTCGATGCCGCTCGGATCTTTCACGCCCCCCGCTGACGAGATGCGCGTGAGGCGGATCGACCAGACATTGGTGGGCAGCCGCGTCATCCAGAGCACCACGAAGTCCGTGCCATTGAAGCCGACGTTCAGGATGAATGTGTTGCTCCCCGCGATCAGCAGCGGATTCGCGTCGAGTGATGCTCCGTTGGCGTCCAGTCGCCCCGCGTGAATGACCCTGTCGGAGTCACCGGATTGCTCGTACCAAGCCGCCAGGTACTGGCCGCCGCCAGCGGTGACGATCGGTTCGTTCTGCTCTCGCACGGGCGTACTGATCGCGATGGGCGGGACATCCAACGGCACTCCAGCCGAAGACAAGCGAGAGACTGCGGTGCCAACTGCGCCCAGGCAGGTGCTCGCGTTGCAGGCGACGGTCGATGGTACCGCGCTCGTCGTCGGCGAAGCGATGTTCGTGGCGGGGTCGATCTGAAAGCCAGCCACGAAGTACTTGCCGCTGACATAGCTCACCGCGGGCGGGGCACTCGAAGTCCCCAGAGAGATCGGCGGCGCCTTCGGTGAGCCGTCCGCGCCGATCAGCAATGCCTTCGTTCCGACCGTACATTGGCCGCTCTGAGACACCACGCGGCCTCGATACGCGACGAGCACCTCGCCGGCGCCATTCGACGCGAGTGCGACGGCGTCGATGCTGGGATTGCCGGTCGCCGCGCAATCACTGCTGGCAGGGTGACTCAGTTGACCAATGGTGAACCCCGTGTTGCCGGGATTGACGAATGCGCTCACGTAGCCGAGCCCATTGAAAACGAACGCGTACTGGGACGGATCACTACCCGAGAACGGATACGTCGTGACCGGATTCAATACGGGCTCCGACCCGGGAAAAGACAGCGTTCGGCTCTGCACGGGGCCCGGCGTCGAGCCCGAATTTTCGCCCGACCAGGCGATGAAGAAGTCACTGCCGTTCGCCAGCACCGCAGCGATGTTCGAAGAATCGCCAGCGGGAAGCGCGCTGACCACGAACGGCGCCGGATCGATCGTCTGGCCCGTCGTCGAAACGCGGATGGCGTCGATCTCGCTCGGCTCGGCCAGGTTGTAGTCGAGCGGCTTCGTTGCGGGGGGCCGAAGCTTGTGCCAAGCGACCAAGTAATACTGACCGTTGAACGCGGACCGAGCCCGACCGCTCGCCCAACCCCAGACGACTCCCGTAGATAAGACCAGGCCGGACGGGTTCCCGATGACTCCCGCGTTCGAAACGCGCGTCGCGACGACGTGGGCCGCGGCTTCCGGAAGGGAATTGATCCCTCGGGACTCACGGGCGTCGAGCCACGAGACCAAAAAGCCATTCGGATCCGCCGAGATACTCAGGGGCCCCGCGGCGTTTGGATACAGCGCAATGCTGACGGGCGCGTCGAGCAGCACCTCCGCGGAAATGCCGCGGCCAAGCCGCGCTTCCGCACGGTGCGCCGACGTTGCTCCAACTTCGTCCGAGCCCGCCCCGCCCGGGTTCGAACAAGCCACTAGCCCGCTGACACACGCGCACACAATCCATTGCTTCAGCATCATACCCCGTGCGCAGCATAACGACCCAACCCGATGAGCGCGAGCGCCTTCGTCGTTTCTCGGCTCGTCCTCCATGCGTTGCAGAATTGCGGTTGGACCCTGACCGCGCGTCGAGCCGCCCGGCTCCGCTTTTTGCGCTCCCAAACACGGTCCAAAAAAACAATGACTACGAGCCCCTCGCTGGGGTTGGCCTAGTTTTGCGAGGTATGGCACTCATCTCGACAGTGGTCGGTCACACCACGGCAACGACGACGCGAATACTCGCCATCTTCGAGGGCGGCCCGGGCAGCACGGCACGCATCGCTTGCCGCGATGGTAGCGGGGTAGAACATTTCATGGACGCGGCTATTCTGCCGACTCCGCCCTATGGAATCGCCACCTTCCAACTCACTGGGCTAAACGGACCGAAAGTCACCTATTCCGTCGCTCAATTCGCAGTGGGGTCAGCGCCGCCAGACCCATCGACGATGCTGGCCGGTCCGAACGCCAAGACATTCCGCCTGATTGCCCCCGGACCGCTGCGAATCGGCCTCGTGAGCTGCAACGACATCGACAACCACAAGTCTCCCAAAGAACAGCGAGGGGCACTGTGGCGGCGCCTCGGTAGCCTCGTCGCACAGGGTCAAGTCGATCTGCTGGTGCACGCGGGCGATCAAATCTACGGCGATGGCACGCCCCTCGCTTGGACTCCGCAAGAGGGGCGGGCCGCCGCCTATCGAAGACACTACGTTCAGACTTGGAAGCATCCGGATGTCGCGGCCGTCCTCGGCAGATGCCCGAGCGTCATGATGTGGGATGACCACGAGATCTACGACGGCTGGGGCTCGAACGACGGTGACGTCACCCCCGCCGCCCAGGCGAGGTTTCAAGCCGCCGCGCAGGCATTCCGTGAGTTTCAAGATCCGCTGAACCCGCCCGATCGCCTGGCCTCCGGCTTTGGCTGGATCGCCAAGCATGGCGACCTGGGCATCGTTGCGGTCGACGGCCGGTCGCAGCGCAACTGGGCGGCGGGAACCATCTTGGGAAAGGCGCAGCTCGACGACTTCGAACTGAAATTGAACGATCTCGCGCCGCTCAACCTCAAGCAGCTACTCGTGGTCGTGGGAACCCCGGTGGTCTACGTCCCGCTGATCGCCGCCGAGAAGCTGGTGGGGTTGTTCAGCCCGTCGGGCCTCGACGACATTCGCGACGGTTGGACCGCCTCACACAACCGCCCCGAATGCCGGCGCTTCCTGATGAGCCTGCTGAACTTCGCCGGGAATTCGCCGGCGACCCAGGTGACGATCGTGGCGGGCGACATTCACGTCGGTACACTCGCGCAAATCAATACCAAGCTTGGCTTTGGGCCGAAGCGTGTTCAACCTCGCATCTACCAGGTCACGTCTTCAGGGATTTCGCGCCCCCCGCCCTCCGGCGCCGAAGCGTTCGCGCTCTCGCTGATTACCGGCGGAGGGTCGCAAGATCTCTTCAACCAGGACATCCTAGGCACGCTGTCGAAGATCAACGGCTCCGATCATGCGTATTGCGTCACCCATCGGAACTTCGCGATCTTGGATCCGTCGAACGGCAACGGCGGCTGGGATGAGCACGGCAATCTGTGGGTCAGATTTCACGCCGAGATCGGCAACGGCAAGGTGCTCGAAGAGATGCTCCCTCGACGTCATGTCCAATGAGCCCGATCGGGCGGCCCAGTCGAAGCCGAGACGCAGTGCCTGCGTGGCCATGCAGAATCTGCGCCTCGCAGTTCGGTGTCGCACGGCAGGGGTTGTGACGCAGCTGCGAACATCGTGGCACGGACAATGCACCGACAGAGCCATGCCTCGGGTTCCCCCCATCCATCCACGTCGTCTCATCGTCACCAGCAATCCTCGGGTCGCGGGACCATGACTCTGCTCGACCGCTTGATCCCTGCACCGCGGTTGTTGGAGGTGGACCACGTCGACTTGGCGGCACCCCCCGAACGAGTTTGGCAATCGGTTCGCCACGGCGATTTGGCGCAATCAAGGCTCGTTCGTGCCTTGTTCGAGATTCGCGCGATTCCGGAGCGACTGGCGGGGGCGCACGCGGAGTCACGACTGCGCATTGACGATCTGCGGTCCTCGCCCGACAAACCGGGATTCAGTCTCTTGCTCGAGGAAGATCGGCAAGAGTTCGCGGTGGGCGCCATCGGGAAGGTTTGGCAGCCGGTGATTCAGTTTCTGCATCTGCCCGACGCCGCTGCATTCCTGGCCTTCGCGGAGGCGGATCAAGTCAAGGTCGCGTGGGCCCTTCGTGTCTTGCCCCTCGGCCGCCAGGATTGCCGGCTGGAGGTCGAGGTGCGGGTGGATGCGACCGACGACGACGCATGGCGCAAGTTCAGTCGGTATTTTCGCCTAATCGGGCCAGGTTCGCGCTTCATTCGCCACATCTTGCTGAGTGGTTTGGCAAAACAATTGGGCACGCCGAGCGAAGTCGAGGCGCTGCGCGAACTTCCCGGCGACGACCTGTTACCCGACGGCGACGCGCAGATCACTGACGGCATCACGTTCCGAGCAACGCCCGAGCAGATCTGGCCTTGGCTCGTACAAATGGGTTGCCGGCGTGGAGGTTTCTATAGCGTCGACCTGATCGACAACGCGGGCCTCCGCAGCAGTCGTGAAATCGTGCCCGAGCTTCAGCAGCTGAGTGTGGGGGAAGTGATCCCCGCGACGCCAGAAGGGACCGAGGGCTTCGAAGTGCTGCGAATCGATCCCCATCGCAGTCTAGTTCTCGGGGGGTTGTACGACGCCGCCGCCAACACGCAGCTGCCGTTTTCGGCGACGAGGCCAGAGCGCTATTGGCACGTGACTTGGGCGTTTGCGCTAGAACCCTTGACCGGACACACGACGCGGTTGCATGTGCGCGCCCGCGCCGCATTTCCGAACACGGGGCGGCTTCACGCGGCGTGGATCCGACCGGTTCATCATTTCATGCAGCGTGAGATGCTCTGGCACCTCGTCGCACGGGTCGAAGACCGGCTGCCACGAAATGACTATCGAGATGTCGTCGAGGGGATCGGCGGCGCGGCCCTGATGCTCGCGGCCTTGTTGACTCCCTTCTTGCGCAGGTCGCGGACCCATTGGGGTGTCGAGCCGAGCGCAGCGGCCGCGTCGCGGCCCGGTGACGAGCTCGTTCGCGAACCGCTCTGGTCGTGGACCCACGGCATCGAGGTGCAGGCGACGCCGGAGCTCGTTTGGCAATGGGTCGCCCAAATCGGCGCGAACCACGCCGGTTTTTATAGCTACCAGTGGCTGGAAAACCTGCTGAGCTGCGACGTGCGCAATGCGGATGCCGTGCACCCCGAGTGGGAGCTGAAGCTCGGCGACCCATTGCGGCTTCACCCGAAGGCGCCGCCGCTGCACATTGCCCGGTTAGCGCGCAATCACTACCTCGTGGCTCACGCGCCCGTCGATGAGACGGCTCGCGCCGCGGGCAAGCCCTGGGCAACCACGAGTTGGCTGCTTCAAATTGAACCGCTCGCGTCCGGCTCATGCCGGCTGATCACGCGCTTTCGAGTCGCGTGCTCCGCCGATATCGCCACTCGTCTGTCTTTAGGACCGACGTTACTCGAACCAATTGGCTTTGCCATGGATCGACGGATGCTGCTCGGCATCAAGGCGCACGCCGAGCGGCAAACCCAGTACGCGTTGAGTAGCGTTCGACCAGCACCGCCCTGAGCGGCAGGCAGCGCGGGAGTGCGCTGCCGACTCGAGGAAGCGGCTCTGACGGCCTGCTCACCACTTCTGCGTCGAGCATGCCATGCGCATACCCGGTCCTTTCTCGGTCGATGAGCCCGCGCTCGAAATCTCGAGGCTAGGGGCGGATTGCGACCTTCAACACACCGTCACGCTGGTCTCCGAATAGCTCGTAGGCCTCTTCGATCTGGTCGAGCGAAAACGAATGGGTCACCAAAGCGTCGAACGGCGCGCGCTTGGCGGCGACGATGCTCATCAAGCGTCGCATGCGTTCCTTGCCGCCCGGGCATAAGGACGTCACCACGGTGTGATCACCAAGGCCCGCCGCGAATGCGTCGAGCGGTAGCGAGAGGTGACCAGAATACACGCCGAGGCTCGACAGGGTGCCGCCCGGGCGAATTGCCCTCAGCGCATTCTCGAAGGTCGATTGCGTGCCGAGAGCTTCGACCGCCACGTCGACACCGCCACCGGTGAGCTTCTTGATCTCGGCCACCACGTCTTGCTGCTCGTAGTTCAACACCACGTCAGCGCCCATGCGCTTTGCCATCTCGAGTCGTGCCGGCACCCGGTCGACGCCAATCACGAGCGCGGCGCCGCTCATCTTTGCACCGGCCGTAGCGCACAAGCCGATCGGACCCTGCGCAAAGACGGCAACCGCGTCGCCCAACCGCACGCCAGCGCGTTCGGAAGCCGCAAACCCCGTGGACATGATGTCGGGGCACAGCACGACGTCCTCGTCGCGCAACCCAGCGGGGATCTTCGCTAGGTTCGCTTGAGCATTGGGGACCAGTACGAACTCCGCCTGACAACCGTTGATCGTATTGCCGAAGCGCCAGCCGCCCATCGCCTCGTAGCCGTCCCCCATATGACCGCATTGCGAGGGAGCCCCCGACAAGCAGGCCCGGCACTGCCCGCAAGGGGTGATCGCGCCAACGATTACCCGGTCGCCGCGTTCATAGCCAGTCACGCCTGGTCCGATCTCGTCGACTACGCCGACAGGCTCGTGCCCCACGATCAAACCTGCGCGCACCGGATACTCGCCGCGCAAAATATGCACGTCGGTACCGCAGATGGTGGTCAGGCTCACTCGGATCAGCGCCTCACCGACACCGGGCTTCGGCTTTGGCACTTCGCGCAGCTTGATCGAACCTTGCTTCTCGAACACTGCAGCTCGCATCATCGACATGTTTCGGCTCCTTTTGGAGGTGACATAGCAATGCGCGTGCCGCGCAAGCGCGCGGCACGCGCAAGCGTTAGTCGTCGCGACGCGCAACGGGTGCGTCTCGCGCTGGCACTTTTTGCGTGCGGGGACACGCGAAACCACGGGGGCACGGTTCTTGAAGGAGCAGACGCATGAGCAAATCCCACTCCCCGCGCGGCGATCGAGGTGTCGATTCGCGCGATCCGCGGCTCCAGCGGATCATCACCTCTGCGCTCGACGGCGCCGAGATCCTGAAGGTCACGGCGCTCAAGTCGGACACGATCGAAGCAAGTGTCACTGCGAAGGATATTGGCTATGGCGCGCCCCTGCGCATCGACGTCCGGCACGAGGGCCAGCTCAAATCGCTGGTTCTTCACAGCGCAACGCCCAATGCATTTGGCCATGAGTATCGCGCGAACCGCGCCGAGGAGATGCTGATCGCGGCCGACACCTTCGAGCTCGTGCCCAGGCACACGCGGGTTTTCGAAGTGGGCGCGTTTCGCGGGGAAGAGTTCGTATCTTTGCGAGGCACCGGCGAGTTCTACCTGCTGACGGAGTATGCAGATGGTTGCCCGTACGCCCAGGACTTGCGCCGCATCGCCGAGACGGGCGCGCTGCGTCCCGAGGACTTGCAGCGCGTCGACACACTGGTGCACTACTTGGTCGACACGCATTCGATCAAGCTGCCGGATGCCAGCCTGTACACGCGATCGATTCGTGACTTGGTGGGCAGCGGAGAGGGGATCTTCGGGATCATCGACGGCTACCCGCCGCACGCCGAGGGCACCTCCGCCGACCAGCTCGAATCAATCGAAGCGCTGTGCGTCGGCTGGCGCTCTCGCCTCAAGCATCGTTACCGACGCCTGGTGCGTATCCATGGCGACTTCCATCCCTTCAACGTGCTCTTCGACGAACGCTCGAAGTTACATCTTCTAGATGCAAGCCGCGGTTCGGCCGGCGACGCGGCCGATGACGTTTGCGCGATGGCGGTCAATTTCTTGTTCTTCGCGTTGGACAACCCGCGCAGTTGGCTGACTGCACTTCAGCCTTTGTGGCGTAGGTTTTGGGCGCGCTACCTGGAACAATCGCGCGATTCGGAGTTGCTGGAGGTCGTGGCTCCGTTTCTGGCCTGGCGTTGCCTGGTGCTCGCCAATCCCGTTTGGTACCCACACCTGCCCGCCGCGGCCCGCATGAACCTGCTGAACTTTGCGATCCATGCCCTACGGGCCCCAAAGTTCAATCCAGAATCAGCGAACGAACTCTTTGCGACTTCGATCTGAGTCATCGTTCCAAGAGGAACGTGCGAGAAAGAACGGCGCGCCTGGTGCGACGGCTCCGTGGACTTCGCTCGCCCGCAGGTGCGTCACGCAAAGCTTGCGCCGACGCGCAGCCTCTGCGCTCACGCGGCCAACTCATCGCCGAGTGCACTCGTCAGCCCTTCGAGCCGAACGGCACACTTGTTGCGAAGGAGTGGCCAGGGCTGACCTTCAAGCTCGGGCCGAGACACACACAACCACGGCGGAGCTCAAACGGCGCCTGCTGACTGATCACCTAGCCCTCGAGGGACTGCCGAGGCAGCTGACGTCTCGACGACAACCAGCGGTCTACGAGAATAAAACCATGAACAAAGCGAAGTACTCGATCGTCGTCGGTGTCGACTATTCAGCAGCCTCCGAGCGTGCGTTGCACGAAGCCTTTGCCTTGGCTTGCACCAAGCACGGCGCGCAGTTGCACATCGTCAACGTCCGCGCGGTACCAGACGAGCCCAATCCATCGCTGGGCGAAACGGCGGCATCTCCTCCTTTGGAACATTGGACCGCCGAGCTGCGAGAGTATGTTGCGCGTCAGGCGGCTGCTTTCCAAGCCAGCGCCAGCGCACCACCTTTCGCTCACCTTCATACGTACCAATGTGTGAATGACCCGGCTGAAGAGCTTGCTCGAGTCGCGGCAACTATCGACGCGGACCTGGTGGTCGTCGGTACACACGAGTGGCACGGCGTGCCCCGCGCGCTCGGTTCAGTCGCGGAAGCGGTCACGCGGCTAGCCCCCTGTCCGGTGCTCGTGGTGCGCCGCAAAGGCCGTCCCAACTTCGAAGCGTCGCGTCCGCTCGCCTCGACCTAGGCGCGCAAGGATAGCGCAGCGTCTCTGGCGAGCACCCGGCATGGCGCGGGGGCAGCAATGGCACAACGTATGCTTTGCCACTGCCCATGGACAAGAAGACCCTACTCGTCAGAGACGTGATGACCAAAGACGTCGCGACGCTCGACAGAAACGAAAAGCTCACCGTGGCCGATGACCTGATGCGGCTTGGGCGTATTAGGCACCTGCCCGTCATCGACGAAGACGGAGCGTTGGTTGGCATCGTCAGCCAACGGGACCTGTTCCATAGCGGGCTGCTTCGCGCGTTGGGCTACGGCGCTCACGCGAAAGAACGAGCATTGGAGCTATTGGTCCTGAAGGAGGCGATGAAGACGGATGTCGTGACTATCGCCCCTGCGGCGCCGCTCACCGAGGCCGCAAAGCTCATGCTGGAACGAAAGATCGGCTGCCTCGTGGTCGTCGAAGGGAAGAAGATCGTCGGCATCCTCACCGAGAGTGACTTCGTGAAGCTGGCGCTGCGAGACTGAGCTTGGGCGCAGCGCTTGCGCTCAGGCGCAAATACTGCGCGACCCGAACCCTATCGAAGAGGGCATTAGATTGACAATGAACGGCGCGATTGTTTGGTTCACCGGTCTGCCGTCGTCCGGGAAGTCACGCTTGGCCAGCCGAGTTCAGGCACGCCTGGCACGGGAACGTGGCGCCTGCTGCCTCCTCGATGGCGACCGGATTCGCGGTTTGATGCATCCCGCGCCGGGATACTCGAGCCCTGAGCGGGATGACTTCTACCTCACCCTGGGAGGCCTGGCACTGGAGCTTGCGCAACAGGGGCTTTGGGTCCTGGTGCCCGCGACCGCCCACCGAAAGTTGTATCGCGATCGAATCCGCGCCCAAGCGCCGCGCTTCATCGAGGTGTGGATGACCGCCACCCTCGATGAGTGCCGACTTCGCGATGCCAAGCGCCTCTACGCACAGTTCGCCAGCGGTCAGTTGCGTGACGTTCCCGGCGAGGACTCGCTCTACGAACGGCCCGAGTTCGCAGAGGTCTCCGCGGACGGGGGAGATGACGACACTGCCTTGAATCGGATCGTTCAGGCTCTGTTGATTCCGAACCGTGCGCCGCGAGCGTGAGTCATCCGATGTAGTGGCGTGCATCTTGCTAGCTAGCCAAGCAAGATGCCATTCGAACGAATTCTGGTTGCCACGGACTTCAGCGATAGCTCGCAACAAGCGCTGGAGCACGCCCTTCATCTTGCCGAGAAGTTCGGCTCCGAGCTGACTCTCGTACACAGCTGGGAAGCGCCGGACTATTCGTACGCAGCGGGATTGTACTTTGCGGGCGACGTGATCGCGCCGATCGAGCGCGCCGCGGTCGCGCGCTTGGAAGAGGCTACGACTCAGCTCAAGCTGCGCTATCCGAGCGCAAAGTCACTACTGCGCGCTGGGGCCCCGTGGGAAGAGGTGCTGAGCGCGGCCGTCCAAGTGAAAGCCGATCTGATCGTGATGGGCACCCATGGCCGGCGCGGGCTCGAGCGCGCGCTGCTCGGTAGCGTGGCCGAGAAGGTCGTGCGCATGGCGCCCGTACCCGTGCTCACCGTCCACGGGGGAAGAAAATGAGCGCGGCTCCTTCGACGAGCGGGCCACGCTGTTGCGTCAGCCGTCGAGCACGAGCACGGCGTTTACGATGTTGTCATCGGCGCGTCGGTGCAACGCGAAGCCGAGCTTCATGCACATGCGTTGCATGGCCAGGTTTTCGGCAAGAATATCGGCGGTGATGGCCGAGACCTTTTCGTCTTTGCCGATCTGCACCAGGCGCCGCAGTAGTTCCGTGCCAAGCCCCCGGTGTTGCCAATCGTCGTCGATCACCAAGGCGAATTCTGCGCTGGTTTGCCCTGGTACTTTGCTCAAGCGGCCCACGGCCAAGATCTGAGAGCCGGGCTGACGGCTCCGCTGTTCCACGATCAACGCGAGTTCGCGATCGTAGTCGTTGAAGCAAACTCGGATCAGCCGCTCGTGGGCAGTCCGTTGGTCGAGCTGGAGCGGCTGGAAGTAGCGCATGCGCACGCTGCGTTCGCTCAGTTTGTGGTGCAGCTCGACGATTTGCGGCTCGTCTTCCGGGCGAATAGGCCGAATCAAGACGTTGGTCCCGTCCTTCAGCGACCAAGTGCCGACGTATTGGTTGGGATAGGGGCGGATGGCCGAGCGGGGGAGTCGCCGTTCTTCGACGTCATTGTCATACAACACGACGCGCGCATCCAACGCCAAAACTCCGCTTGGAGATGCGAGCAACGGATTGATGTCTATTTCGCGAATCCAAGGATGCTCCACGACTAGTCGACTGAAGCGCACGAGTACTTGCTCCAGCTGCGCGAGGTCGACCGGCGGCCGTCCCCGTACGCCTTTCAATGCCGTGTAGATTTTGGTTTGCTCGATCAACCGCCGCGCCAGTGTGGCGTTCAGCGGGGGCAGGGCCAGTGCGCGATCTTTGAACACTTCCACGAGCTGACCGCCGAAGCCAAACAGCAGGACCGGCCCGAACTGGGGGTCGCTCGTACAGCCCACGATGAGCTCGTAGGCGTCGGCGAGCCGCGCCATCGGCTGCACCGTCACCCCCTGGAAGTGCGCGTCGCCGACCAGCTCGCCGACCTTGGTGCGGATGGCCGTGAACGCGGCCTGGACCTCCGCGTCGCTGTGCAAGTCGAGCTTCACCCCGCCGACGTCCGTTTTGTGCGTAATCGTCCGCGAATACAACTTGAGCACGACTGGGTAGCCGAGCTCACGCGCGGCGCGAACGGCGTCGTCCACGACGGTCGCGACCCTGGTTTCGACCGTCGGAATGCCGTACGCGGAGAGCAACCGCTTCGACTCGTATTCATCCAACAACGTGCGCGATGCTTGGCGGGCTTCGCTCACGACTCGTTCCGCGAGCAGGGGCTGAATGCGGGCGTCGTCGCTGGCCGTGGGCGTCTCGTACAGCGCCTGAAGATTGTGGGTGTAGCGCCACATGTAACAGAACGCGCTCGCCGCGCTGTCTGGGTAGTCGAACGTGGGAATGTCGCTACGGTTCAGAATATCGGAGCCGGCCGCGACAGTCGCACCGCCCATCCAGCTCGCGAGCAGCGGCTTACCCGAGAGGCGTCCGTACTTGCGTAGCGCTTCCGCCGTCAGCGTGGCATCGGTCATGTCTTGAGGGGTCAAGATCACGAGTAAACCGTCGGAGTTGGGATCGCGAGCCGCGATCTCCAGCGCCTGGACATACCGCTCGGGGCCGGCATCGCCGAGCACATCGATCGGGTTGGCGTGGCTCCAGGCCGGTGGCAGCACCGCGTCCAGGTTGGCAAGCGTTTCTGAAGAAAGCGCGACCAACTTTCCGCCCCCTTCGATCAGTGCGTCGGTGGCGAGCACGGCGGGCCCCCCCGCGTTGGTGACGATGGTCAGCCCCGGCCCCCGCGGGCGCGGTTGCTTGGCCAAGATCCCGGCCATGTTGAACAGCTCACCGATGGTGTTGACGCGGAGCACGCCGCAGCGCCGAAACGCGGCATCGAGTACCTCGTCGGAACCCGCGAGCGCGCCCGTGTGCGAGGCCGCGGCCTTGGCGGCGGCTTCGCAGCGACCCGCCTTGATGACGATGATGGGCTTGCTGAGTGCTACCTCTCGGGCTGCAGAGAGGAACGAACGCGCGTCCCCGATCGCTTCCATGTAGAGGAGAATGGCCTTGGTACGAGGGTCACTACCGAAGTAGTCGATGAGATCGCCCCAGCCGACGTCGAGCATGCTGCCGGTGGACACGAAGCCGCTGAACCCGACCTGTTCGCGCAGGCTCCAATCCAGAATAGCGGTGAGCAGCGCGCCGCTCTCGCTGACGAAGGCGACGTTACCGACACGGGCCATGTCGCGCGCAAAAGTTGCGTTGAGCCCCGTGGTTGGACTCATGACCCCCAGGCAGTTTGGTCCGATGATGCGCATGCCGGTTTTTCTGGCTTCGACCAGCACTTGCCGTTCGAGTTCGATCCCGGGAGCACCCAATTCCTTGAAACCCGCGGAAATGATCACCGACGCTTTGACCGCGGCAGAGGAGCACTCGGCGATGATTCCAGGCACGCTGCTCGAAGGCGTGACGATCACGGCCAAGTCCACCTGGGCCGGCACTTCCGCGATGGACGGATACGCTTTGATGCCCATCACGCTCGCCCGCTTGGGATTGACCGGGAAAACCGTGCCCCCGAACGGTGAACTGATCAAGTTACGCAGGATGGTACGGCCCACACTGCCCGCCGCCTCGGTGGCCCCGATCACCGCCACGTTTCGAGGTCTGAAAAAAGGCTCGAGCGCCTGCTGCTGCCGCCAGATATCGTGCGTGAGCGCCGGTTTTGCGTCGCGGCGCGTTGCATCGTTAGTTTCGACCATCGCGTCGACTTTAGAGCGATATGAAGTCATTCGGCAGTTGGAATCCGGGCGTCGGCAGATACTAGCCGTCAATCACCGATACCCAATATGAGTCGGCAGCAGGAAACCGCGGGCTGACGGGTTTCGCCGCGGGAGCAGACTCGCGCAAGATTTGCGCGAGTCTGCGAAAACGCTCAGCTGCGCCGTGCGACGTGGCCATCCGGTGTCGAATCGGAAACGCGGGGGACGTCATCGAATCGGCCGACCGGGGTATCGCCAATTCCTCCGCTGTGTTTTCGCAACTCTTCGAGTAGTGATGACCGCCGTATCGATGCAAGCCGTCGTACCGAGGCTCTTCGTGTGTTTGCTCTGCGTTTGTGCAGCGAGCAGCGCGCGCGCAGAAGCCGCTGCGACGGCCACTCGGGAAGACGCGGTCAACCGCAACGGGGCGCGCTACAGTTTATCCGCCCATGGCGAGACGCACGCCGCGTTGTTTCAGCGCGCACTGCTTCCAGGCACGTATGGCGCCGTGATCGCAGACGAAACCCTGCTACCGGTTTACCAGTACGCACAACTCTCGGCCCGAGATCTAAATATTGCGAGCAAGGGCTCCGGGCTCGACTTGGAATTATCGGCCTGGTGCCGCGGCGAGCTCGCGACCAGCAGCAACGAACGCGGCGCAGATGGTGACGTGCAGGCGGCGAACTTGGGTTATCACCAAGGCCCGTTCGCCGCTCGGTTCGGTCGCCAGCACGTTGCCGGGGGTGCCGCGCGCTATGCGCGCTTCGACGGGGTGCTGGTCGAGGCCGAGCTCGGCTCGGGCTTCGACGCGCGAATTTATACGGGTCTGTCGGTCCTGCCGCGCTGGAACGAGCGTCCGGGCTACACCTACCTGGGGGCCGCCGTCGATTCGCGCCTGAAGGATCCGGCGTCCTCGAGCGGCACGCTCGGACGCGCGGATCACTGGTTGGCCGGAGGCCGGATCGGCTGGACGGCATCGCGACTGCGCACCGGTCTTTCGTTCCATGAGCAGCACGAGTCAGGCGGCCTTTCGCGGCGCACCCTCACGCTCGATGGGACGAGCGAGCTGGGCGCGTCCCTGCGCGCGGGAGCCAGCGCCAGTGCCGAGCTCGAGGCAACACGAATTTCGGAAGCGCGGGCATGGGTCGACACCAACCCGACGACTTTTCTGGACCTGAGTCTCGAGTGGCTGCACACCGAACCTGCGTTGTTCTTGTCCCGGCAGTCGGTGTTGTCGGTCTTCAGCACCGCCGAATACGACGAAGGTGGCGCCCGGGCGAGCGTGCGCGCCAGCGACCGCATTGCCCTCGAGGCGGGGGCTTGGGCGGAGCTCTATTCCGGATCACGCCCCGGCGCGCGCAGCGAGGTTTCGTTGCGCGTCATCGCCGACCGAGCCGGCCGCACCTTCGTGCGCCTCGCGTACGCACGGGTGCTCACTCCAGACAACGGGTATCACTCGCTGCGTTCGTCCCTCACGCGCCGCATCCTCAATCAGCTCTCCGGAACACTCGAAGCATACGCATACTTGTATGATCACGCGATCAAGAGCTACATCGCGTCGACGGTGTATTCGGGCACGCTCGAGTATCGACCAGGGCGCGCCGTCGGACTCCTGTGGGCCGCGTCGTTCGTGCGATCTCCGTATGCAAACCTAGATGCGCAGACGCAAATCCGCCTGGCCTACGACTTCGACTTCATCACCACGCGAGGCGGACGATGACGCGCGGCTGGCTCGACGAACTCTGGCCGTGGCTCTTCTTAGCGTGCGTTGCGCTGGCCGCCGCTTGCAGCGAGCGTGCCCCCGCGCGCTTCCCGCACGCCCTGCATTTGGCGGGCGTGGCCTGCGGCGGCCCGGGGCAGGCTGCGTGTCTGACCTGCACCAGCTGCCACGAACTTTCACGAAGGGACGCCCAGCACGCCCTGCCGAGCGTCGGTCAGTGCCGCAACTGTCACCAAAGCGACCGCCACGATTTGCAGCGTATCGTCGCCGCACCCAGGGAACGACCGAGCGGTGTGATTACGTTCGATCACGATCGTCACCTCGCTCTTCGGGGGATCGGCGGGCAGTGCGTACACTGTCACTCGGGAGTCGTCCAAGCCGACTCACCGAGCCTGCCACCGATGTCCACGTGCTTCGGCTGCCACGAGCACGAAGCGCAATGGGGCCGCGGGCAGTGCGTACCGTGCCATGCCCAGGCGGAGGTGCGGCGTTTGCTACCCAAGACATTCCTGCGGCACGAGGGCGATTTCGTGAAGCACCATGGCACGCAAGCCGCGCAGCAGAAGCAACTGTGTCAGGCCTGTCACGAGCAAGCCGATTGCGACAGTTGTCACGACACTTCACAGGACTTGACGGTCGAGCGCAGGCGCCCTGAAGCGATCACGCGCAACTTCGTGCACCGCGGTGACTTCATGACGCGCCACGCTCTCGAGGCGCAATCTCAGCCGGCGCGCTGTTTGCGCTGCCACACCCCCGAGACATGCGAGGCATGCCACGCCGCGCGCGGTGTGAGTGGAAGCTTGATCGAAGGACGGAACCCGCACCCGCCGGGCTGGGTGGGCAGTAACCCGAACGCCCGAAGCTTCCACGGCAGCGCCGCGCGGCGCGACATCCTGCTGTGCGCGAGCTGCCACGATCAAGGTCCGGCGACCAATTGCATCCGCTGTCACAAGGTCGGCGGTTATGGCGGGAACCCGCATCCTTCCGGGTGGAGGAGCACACGCAGCGAGAACAGCCAAATGTGCCGCTATTGCCATGAATGATCGAATGCACGAGCTGCGGCTCGCCAGCGCGCGGCTCGTGCGCGCGCTGGCCGCGCTCGGCATGTGCGCAGGACTTCTGCTCGCCTGCTCGGAACGTCGCAAGGAAGTGGCCTCCCGCACGGGCGACGAGCGCTGCGCCACGTGCCATGGGGACCCGAACCGAGCCGGTGACTTCTTGTTGCGCGCGGCCCCGCCGCGGGATCTTTCGGGTGCCGACGATCCGAGTCATCCGGGGGTGGGCGCGCACCAAATCCATCTTCGCGCCAGCAGCACGCACGCCGCGGTCGACTGCAGCGAGTGCCACGTGGTGCCCGATCGTGTCGATTCTCCAGGTCACGCCGACCACGGCTCGCCGGCCACCTTGGTGTTCGGTGCGCTCGCGGGCAACCAAGGCAGCTCACCGCGTTACGACTTGGGCACCCGCAGCTGCACGGGCAGCTACTGTCATGGCGACAGCCACGCGGTTTGGAATGCTCCCCGCAGCTCGAGCGCAGCCTGTGGCACGTGCCACGGCCTCCCCCCCGCGCTGCCGCATCCGCAATCGGAGCGATGCTCGGTGTGTCACGGTGAAGTGATCGACGACCAAAACCAATTCATTGCCCCGAGCCTGCACGTGAACGGGCACGTCGAATACGATACCGAGGGGCGCTGCACGGCGTGCCACGGGATGGGTGACGATCCGGCGCCGCCGCGTGACACTTCCGGAAACAGCGCGCGCTCGGCGATCGGCGTGGGCGCGCATCAGGCGCATCTCCAAAGCCGGATAGGGCGCTCCCTCGCTTGCACCGAGTGTCACGACGTACCCGACAAGGTCGAGGACCCGGGACACATCGAGGGGTTGCCGGCTCGAGTGCGGTTGAAGGGTGTTGCGACCAGCGCCGAGCATGAACCGACCTGGCAACGCAACGCGCGAAACTGCTCCGACAGCTGGTGCCACGGTCCGAGTCCGGACAGCGCGAAAGTATCCCCGAGCTGGACCGCCTCTGGCAACTTGGGCTGCACGTCGTGTCATGGGGCTCCCCCGCCCTTGCCGCACCCTCAGTCCAGTCAATGTTCCGCTTGCCATGGCGCTACGGTCGGCACTGACAATCAGACCATCGTCGATCGCGCGCGTCACATCGACGGCGTGGTCGACGTCGCCATCACGACGAGCTGCACGGCCTGTCACGGCGATCAAAACGCGGCGCCGCCGCGCGATCTAGCTGGCGAGCGCCTCGCCAGCTTGCCTGGCGTCGGCGCGCATCAAACTCACGTGCTCGGCACGGAGCGGTCGCGAAGAGTTCCCTGCGCGGAATGCCACCGAATGCCCTCTGAAGTGCTCGCGACCGGTCACCTGGATTCGTCGGCCCCCGCGGAGGTCGTGTTCTCCGGGCCGGCCGCGGCGGCTTCGGCCACGGCCAGCTACCGCCAAGGGAGCTGCCAGAACACGGCTTGTCACGGCGCGCTCTGGACCAGCGGCAACGCATCGGGCGGTACGCACACCGAACCGACCTGGACGAAAGTGGACGGGACCCAGGCGGCTTGCGGCTCGTGCCACGGACTGCCGCCTCCGCCGCCGCATCCGTATGCGACGTTGAACCCCATCTGCAGCGCTTGCCACGAGGACATCGCCCCCGACAACCTGACGTTCGTGCGCCCCGATCTGCACGTGGACGGCGCGGTGACCTTCAGTTTGCCTTGAGCCCGTTGCCGCTCTGGAACAGGTGACAATTCGCGCAACGAGCTCCCGCAAAATGTGTGCTGCGGTCGGTGTGACAGCCCAAGCAAGCCAAACGCTCCAGCCCGGGCGCTTGCCCGTGGCCGCCATGGCATGTCTTGCATGCCTGATGCTTGCTTGTCAGTTGGTGCAGGCCGGGCAGCTTGGCCAGCGCGTGACAGCTGGTGCAGGCGGGGGGAGCCGCGACTCCATTCGGACCGTGCGGGCGATGACAGCCGAGACAGCCACTCGCGAGCTTTCCGTGCGGTGAGGCGGCCTCGGGGGCATGGCAACCGACGCACTTCAGGGGTTGGCTCGAGCCCGTGTGCGGCTGGTGGCAATTGGTGCACGCGCGGTGGCCGGGGTTAGCTGCGGCGAATTCTTGCACGTGACAACTCTTGCACTCCTGGGCTTGGCCGCCGGCGTGCGGCTCGTGGCAACCCATACACCGCTGATGACCGGGGCGGACGGCGGCACGCTCCTTCGCGTGACAAGAATCGCAGGCGGCGTTGCCCGGCGCGGCCGGTTGATGCGGCAGCCCCGCGTGACAACTCTGGCAAGCGGCGTGGCCGGAACGAACCGCGGTCAATGCCACCTCCGTTCGATGGCAGCTCTGGCAAACCGTTCGCTGCGCGAGGTCGAGTTTGAAGTGGTGCGGAGTGTGGCACTTCTGGCAGTCGGTGCCGCCGTGAAAGGCGTGCTCGGTCTGTGCTGCCTGATGACAGGTGCTGCATGGGCGAGCAATCACCAGCGGTTGCTCGCCCGCTGGGTGGGGATCGTGGCACGTCAAACAAGCACTGCCGGCGGCCCGCTCCGGGTGATCGGAATGGACGTCCCAGTGGCATTTGGCGCAAGCCGCGGCGGGCGTCGCGCGCACGTCATGCGGCGTGTGGCAGCTGGTACAAACCGCATGCACCGGCACTTTGGACTGCGCCAGCACGACCACTGTCGCGTGGCAAGAACGACAGGGCGCGGCTTGGTTCTTTTGGAATTCGTGCGGCTGGTGGCAGCTCACGCACTGCGCGTGCCCGCCCGCAAATAGCGCACGAGCGCTTACGGTCGGCTGAGTCTTTTCGTGGCAGTCGAGGCAGGACGTGAGCGCGGCCGCCGCAGGGGCGTGCTGGTGGCTATGGCAGGTGGTGCACACTTCGCTCGCTGACTTAGCGAGCCCCGCATGATTCGTGTGAATCGTCTGGTGACAATCGGCGCAGGGTGCCGAGATAGGCTTCTGATCTTCGTGCGGCCGATGGCAGCTCACGCACTCGGCGCTCGCGTGCACCACGATCGCCGGCGTCTTACCTTGGGTTTGCTGATGGCAACGGGCGCAGTCTTTCGGCGCAAAGGACGCCAGGAGCCCGCCGTCCCCCGCGTCGATCGACCCGCCATCTGCAATTTGGGGCGCGGCGTCGTTGGTAAAGGCGTGGCAGTTCACGCAATCGGCACCGACACTCTCGCCCAAACGTCGTCGAGCCTCCTCGGTTGCATGCTCGATGTGCGACTGAGCCTCATGGCACGTCGCGCAGCGGGTCGGCGATACGCGGCCGATCGAAGTTGCGCCGAGCACGTGGCAACTACTGCACGCGATGCGTCGCTCGACGACGTGCACACGGTGCCCGGAGACGCGGCGGTTCTCGGCCCACTGCGCTGGCACGTAAATCCCCCGTCCCGGGGCGCCACCAGCCGTCGATTCCGAACTGCTCCGAGGAGACGAGCAGCCGAAAATCGCCGCGAGCAATACACCCACGAACGGCCAACAAGAGACGGGAAGCCGGCGCGAGTCGTGCACTCTGGGCCGCAGTGTAGAGCACTTGCGTCGATAAAAAGCGGTTTGTCTCTGCCGATGCGCATTCACTCGCGATTACAACCGAGCAAGAAGCTACCGGGTGACTTGCGAAACACGCAGATTTTGCGCGACACACGCGGACGAGGTTTTGAGGGAGCCCTTGCGGGCGCGGCGTGAGCGCCGCACTATCCCCGCACCGTGCCTCACTCCTGGCTTGCGATCGTCTCGCTGGTTGCTGCGGCGGCCGCGGCGGCGATCCTGCTGCGCTTCCTCGTACGCCGGCCCGCGCTGGATTTGCCCAACAAATTGTGGCTGTTCATCGGGATCGGCGCGCTGCCAACGCTGTCCGCCGTCACCTCCACCGTGTCCGGGATGGAAGCGACAACGCAGCGCGAGTTCTGCGGATCTTGCCATGTCATGACGGGCCACTTCGAAGACAGCGAAAACCCATTGTCCCAATCGTTGGCCGCCCGGCACTCACGCAATCCGTTCTTCGGGGAACGGGCCTGCTACGTCTGCCACGCGGACTACGGAATGTATGGCTATCCCGTCACCAAAGCCGGCGGAATGCGCCATGTATATCTCTATTACTTCGGTGGTTATCGTCAAATGTCTCGCGCCCAAGCCGAGCGCGAAATCCATCTGGTGAAACAATACAACAACCTGAACTGTCGGCAGTGCCACACCACGCGGGCCGCTGATTGGCGCAGAATTCCCGATCATGAATCGATGCGGCGCGAAATCGACTCGAATCAGGTGAGTTGCGCGAGCGCTGGCTGCCACGGCTTTGCGCACCCATTCAGCAAGTTTGCTCAGGCCGCGTTGCCGAGCGCCCCCGCGCATCCGAAATCCGAATGACGAAGTTACTCAAACGCCTGCTCGCCGCCGCCACCATCCCTGCCCTCACCCGGGCCGCATGCGTCTTTGCGCTAGTCGGCCTGGTCCTGATGTCATATTCGCTCTTCGATCCGCGCGCGATTCCGGTGATCGTCGCGATGAGCGTGGGGCACGCGTTTGGCTTCGCCGCCTTCGGTTGCTACGTGCTCGCGGTGGTGCTCGACGTACGCCGCCTAGGCGCAGAATCTGCGCCACGCGCAGATTCTGCGCCGCCGCCGCGCGCAAGTTCCGAACGGTGAGTCGGCGCGCGGCACGACTTCGGGCAATCGGAAAAACGACTCACCCACGGCGAGCGCGAACCCCATTTCAGACGGTTGCGTGTTAATGGTTCGACGTTCGGAACGTCGAGTAACGAGACCACTTGCTGCGCCCGAGACTCTAGTAGTCCAAACGCAAGCGAGCTCCGCATCGTTTGGAGGTTTGAATATGAACGCCATGATGTCTTTGAGGACTGCGTTTGCGGCGGGCATGCTCGCGTGCTTCGGCTTGAGCTGCACCGGCGACAACGGGGTCGATGGCGCCACGGGCCCCACGGGCAGCAACGGGATCGATGGCGCTAAAGGCCCGCAAGGAGAGCCCGGAGCCGATGGCGAGGCCGGTCCGCAGGGTCCACCGGGGGCCATGGGCGCCCCGGGCGCAGACGGCGCGGCAGGCAGCTCGGGGATCGAGGGCGCACTCAACGTCTCTTGCTTGTCTCCTTGTCATGGTTTCACCGGCCTCGTGTCGCAGTGGCAAACCAGCACCCACTACGCGACTTACCTATCGAACGTGGGCGGCGACGAAGTCGCCACTTGGACGGGCCCGAACGCGTGCGGAAACTGTCACGCGATTGACGCCATTCAGCAGCGGATTGCCGGGAACGTCGGGTTCGTTGGCACTACCGGCCCCGCCGATCTCACGCACGGTAAGCTCGGCTACATCGCTAGTACCACCAACAAATTCGCCGAAACGACGTACGCGGGGCATTCCACGGTGGCCGAGGTCCATTGCACCACGTGCCACGACGTGAGTGACGACAACGACCCGCATCGCACTGGCGCCCCGAACTATGTGAAAGGGTCGTTCCCACTGCGAGTCGCATCCGGGGCCGAGGACCAAACCTTGATCGAGAAGGGCAGCGCGCTCGGCCTCTCGGAGGGCACTCCCGCCGGCAAGTACGGGGTCGGCAACGTATGCATTTCTTGCCACCGTTCGCGCAAAGACGTGACCAACTACGTGCTCTCGACGAACAACCTATCGAGCACGAATTGGGGACCGCACGAAGGGCCGCAAGCGGACGTTTACTCCGGCAAGGGCGGCTACCACTACGCTGGGCTCGTCTACGAAAACTCTTCGCATCAGGCGTTCAAGAACGGCTGCGTCGATTGCCACATGCCGCCGGTGGCGGCGAACGACGGCATCGGCAACCACTCCTTTTACGCGCAGCTCAGCTCTTGTCAGAAGGGCGGTTGTCACGTGAGCAGCACCAGCTTCGACGTCATTGGCGGGATGAGCGCAATGCGAACCAACATCCAAGACTTGCGGGTCGCGCTGAACGACGCCGGATACCTCACGCGCAGCGCGGCGGCTCCCTACTCCCCGCTCACCGCCACCGACTTGAAAGACCTCAACTTCAGTCTCGACAAAACGCGACCAGACGCGGCGAACGCAGCGCTCACGGCCGATATCGCGGGCGCGGTGTACAACTACCTACTCTTGGCACGCGGGTCCGCCAATGGTATCCACAACCCGCTGTATACGCGGCAGTTGGTCTTCGATTCGTACAAGGCGATCAAGAACGCGGCTCCCCCCTCGCTGCTCACCCGCCCCCACCAATGAAGCGCTCTACTCTTTCGCCCGCCCGGCGAGCACAGCTCGGGATGACCGCCGCACTGGCCGCGGCCATCATGTTGGGTGGAGCCCTGGCTTTGTTCAACGCCCATTCGGCGCGCGCCAACGTGGTTCGCGCCGAAGACCAACCGCGCGCGGCGGTGCCCGCCCCGCAAAGCTCACAGGAGGAGCCAGGCACCGATGTCAGCGGCACCGTCGTAGAAACGCTGGCGGTCAGCAACTATACTTACCTTCGTCTGTCGACCGACACGGGCGAAGTCTGGGCCGCGGTTCCGAGCGCGCAGGTTGCCACGGGGAGCCAGGTCACCATCGCCAACGCCATGCGTATGGATGACTTCAAGAGCAGCACGCTCGGCCGTACATTCGAAGAAATCTATTTCGGAACGCTCGCTGCTCCCGCCCCCCGCTCAGCCGGCCATCTTTTTTCTCCCGCCGATATTCTGGATGAAGACGAGCCCCAACTGCCTCCGGGTCATCCCGAGATCGGAACCGCAGCCGCTCCGGGTCGGGCCAATGAGAACGGTTCAATGCCGCCCGGCCACCCGCCCGTGAACAGCGCCTCGCCGCACAGCGGCTTGGTGCCGACGGCCGCTGCATGGCCCGAGCTATCCGCCCAGCCCATCGCCGCCGCTCTGGGCACCAATGCCCACGTGATCGCCGAGCTCACCGCTCGCCGCCATGAACTCGCGGGAAAGAAAATACGCGTGCGGGGTCAAGTGACCAAGGTGACGCCCAATGTTCAAGGTCGTACCTTCTTTCACATCCGAGACGGGAAGCCTGGAGCTCCGGGTGAGCAAACGGATCTCGTCGTCACTTCCACCCTCGAGCCTTCACGAGGGCAAGTCAGCACCTTCGAAGGCACTCTTCGGGCGGATGTCGACATCGGGACTGGCTACTCTTACCCAACGCTACTCGAGGACGCGGCGGTTGTAGCAGAGTAGGGGGACGCTGAACGCGCGTGGCCTCACGGGGCGTAGCCGAGTCGGTTCTTGAGCTTGCTCCGCTTTGGTCCGACCATTCATCGCATTTTTCTGTCCGCCTGGTAGTCGGCACCTTGGATGGCGCGCAGCCCGCATCCCACTGGCGTCGCATCGGAGACAACGCGTCGGCATCCATGACCTTCAGAGCGCGACACCTTCCCCTCCGTGCCGCCACACAAGCCGGGCTCACAGCGATCCAGCTCTGGATTTTGCGCGATGACGATGATGGTCAGTGTGATGGCCAGCAAGTGCCAGGAGCTCATGACGTGCAACGGTCTTTGTCTCTCTATCCCGCCCCATCATGCAAATCGCCGTCCACGAGCTCGTGCACCGTGTCGATTTGGTCGCACCGCCCCGTGGGCTCTGCGCGATCCGTTGCTCATCACAGTTAACGAAAAACGTCGCAGGGTGCCTTGCAAAGGCCTGCCCGGGGCACCCATGTTCCATCCGATGAAAACCAACCTAGTAGCGCGTTTTGCGAGCGTACTCTGCGTCACCGCGGCTCTCGTGGCCTGCGGAAGTGGTCCGGGAGATGCCACGGGAAGCACCTGTCCAACCACCTCCACGCTCACCTACGCCAATTTTGGTGAGGCGTTCATGCAAGACCATTGCTTGGCCTGCCACTCGGCGAACGGGCCAGAGTCGCCCAAGTTCGATTCGATCGCACAGATCCGAGCTGCATCGAGTGACATCGACCGCTCTGCGGCCGCCGGCCCTCAGGCGGTAAATACGTACATGCCGGAGGGCTCGTCGGTCGATGAAGCCGAGCGGCGCAAACTCGGTGAGTGGCTGGCGTGCGGCGCGCCCGAATGAGCATGTTTTGAGAGGAAGTCTCGTTGCGGGTCGACGCGTCGCCAGGTTCCCGAGCTCAGCTCGCTCTGGGACTAGTCATCTTCGACGTCGCCCGACCATTGATTCCGATTCGTGCATGAAGACGACTTCGAGCACACGCCACCCGTTGACCCCACCACGCCTGAGATGGAAGGTCTCGCCATGCAACTCTCGGGGAGAAACCAAGACATCTACAAGGCGCTGCTCGCCCAAATCACCGGCGACATCAAATCAAACCCGAGGTTGCGCGAATTTCGGAAAGCGACGACCGAACCGCTCAAGTTGTCCGGCCTGGGCAAGCTGACCATCCCGGTGGTCGTGTGGGATGCACTGCTAGTCGAGGATGCGCTGACCGACGAGTGGGATGTCTGCATCGAGGATGGCAACGGCCGCTCCGCCGAGTTCACGATGAACAAGCGCTGATTCGTCCCTTCATGCGCGACGCATCCGAGCCAGCCGTGGCTTGGTTTTACGGGCTGCTTCACGCACAGACGCCTCTTGCTCGGATCACGACGGCGGTCGGGTGAGCCCCCCGGTTCGAGCGCTCGCCCCGGCGCGCTTGCTCCGAAGTGTTTGGCAATCATTGCGGTGGTTCGAGGCCTGGAGTCCGCGAGGAAGTGCTCCACACCGCACTCCCAAGGGAAGCTGCTGGACGTCCGAGGTAAACGTGTCTCATCAGGGACGGCGCACGGAGCCACTCGAGACACTTCAGTGAGCGATCGAGAGTTGCTCCGAGACGAGGAGCGCACCGAGCGCATCAGAGCTTTCGACTTCGACCGCTCTTGGCACTATTCGACGATACTTAGCCGCAGAGCTCTAGCTCACGGGCACGGTCCCGCCGTCGATCACGTACTCCGCCCCGGTGATTGCGCTCGCGCGGTCCGAGACGAGAAACCCGATCAGCTCCGCGACCTCGGCCGGCTGCGCGGGACGCCCAAGTGGAATTCCTCCGAGCGCGCGCATCACGAGCTCTTTCGCACCGGCCTCGTCGGTGCCGTTCTTCGACGCGATCTCGCGCAGAAAGTCGCCGGCGGCCTCCGTCTCGACCCAGCCCGGCGACACGCGATTCACGCGTACGCCGTGCGGCGCGAGCTCCTTCGAGAGCGCCTTGCTGTAGTTCGAGAGTGCGGCCTTGGCGGAGGCGTACGCGGTCGTCGACTCGTGAAGCGGCAGCTGCCGTTGGATCGACGTCACGTGCACGACCACGCCGGCCCGGCGCTCGCGCATCCCGGGGACGAGTGCCCGATCGAGGCGCACCGCCGCCATCAGGTTCAGGTCGATCGCCTTTTGCCACTCGTTGTCGTCGAGAACGGAGAAGCCGCCCGCCGGCGCCGACGATCCGCCCACGACGTGGACCAGCACGTCCACCGCACCGGCGGCCTTCGCGACCCGCGCGCAGCCCTCGGCCGTCGCGACATCGGCAGCGATGAAGCCCTCGCCGGTTCCCTCACGCGCGGTCGTCAGCACCGTCGCGCCCGCCGCGCGTAGCCATGCGACTACCGCCTTTCCGATGCCCTTCGTTCCGCCCGTCACGAGCGCGCGCTTACCATCGAGCTCTTTCATCACGACCCGATCTCCAAAGCCGCGATCCGATCGTCCTTCAGCCGAAAGGCGAAGGTTAACGTGATGGGACTGCCAGGAAATTGGCCAGTCACTTTCGCGCGAACCGCGTGCGCGTCGTCCTTCGTATTCACCTCGAGCGGCTCCGCAACGGCCTGATACTTGGCGTTTACATCACGCCACCAGGTGTCGATGGCGGCGTGCCCGATATGCCGATGTCCCTCGTCCGCGACGATGGCATCGGGCGTGAACGCGGCGAGCGGCGGGGCGCCGTCCGCGTCGAAGTAGGCTCGAATCGATGGGTGCAGTTTCATGACTCAAGACGTAAGCCCAGGCGATTGACCCTACAATAGGGACAAACTAGGATGCGCCATCCCGATTTCCAGGACTATCCATGTACAGCCCCGGATTGAACGATCTCGATGCCGTCCTCGCCGTCGCGCGCAGGAGTTCCTTTCGC
>Ga0247757_10000145_pt1 | contig 58319 bp, 60 predicted proteins | sample UWRJL126311R4_FD_180929 | JGI IMG/M metagenome (GOLD analysis project Ga0247757, IMG submission 180929) | Plant litter microbial communities from Arlington Agricultural Research Station in Wisconsin, United States - UWRJ-L126-311R-4 | ecosystem: Environmental > Terrestrial > Plant litter >... | reverse complement strand
AAAGGTTTTTTCTTTTTGTTTTTTTTTTTTTTTTTTTCTGGGTGGTTACATGTGCTTATTAATGTGAAGATAAGTATATAACTATTCCAGCGCGTTCTACCTTCGTGAGGTATCCTGTCCTCGCCTATAGAGGGATGCGCTATTATCCTAAGTAGGGGGTCCGACTACTAATCTTCGCCCTACGAAAGATGTAGTGTATCTACGCTATCTCTCTTCTTATTTTATTTATTATTATATTCTTTTAGAAGTATAATACTCTAACTTAATATTAAGGTAGTAGAGGTCTACGAGCCTCTTGTCAGAATAGTACTACTTCTAGGAACGCCGCCGGAAAGCCGCCAGCAAACCGGCGGAAAGCCGCTAGAAAGCGCCAGAAATCCGCCAGCAAACCGCTAGAAAGCCGCCAGAAAGGTAACGGTTTTCCTAGGAAAGCCGGCGGAGAGCCGTCGGAAAGCGTACTAAGGAAAGGAATATAAGAAGCTAGCAGAAGGAATAGAGAACAACGACCTTTGGACACACATAGATTCAATCAGTCAATTCAATCAAAATCACCCTTCTCAGAACAACGAAAATCTGACAAATATCTTAGTATAGAAGCTAGCTTTTATATAAAGAAGCGCGTAGGTAGTAGGCTTAACTCTCTAAGAACTATAGCTCTTAGAGAGGTAGCCGCCTACGCCCTAACCCCATATAAAGGAGCTGTTGGCGCGGCAATAGGTGCACCGGGTGAATCAGTCTGCAGCTGCAAAGTAGGTTCGAGAGTAGATAATTCATTCTACAGAGAGAAATATGGAGGAGTTTATATACACAAAGGACGCGTTGCAAGGGAGCAACGCACGGAGCGCTATAGGCTATGGCGCGTAGGCGCGATAAGTCATAGCGAGGAAGGGAGCGAAAGAAAGGGGGCGAAGGGAGAGGAAGAATGTGATCACGAGACATGGTGTTGACGCCATAGGAATATAATGGTTCCGACAGGAGCTATTATATTATATTAAATTCGTTAGGATAAGGAGATAATTAGGTATCTTATAATTTATAAGTACTACTCTACTATAGTTATATTCGCTTAGTCTACGTAACTTATAGTATTATTAATTATTAGTTTACGGATTAAGTACTAGTAGTTATCCTTTTTACGCCTTTTAGTTAGTCTGTAAAGGGTGCTTTGCATGGTTCTTACTTCTGATTTTGTGATACCTAATGAGTTGACCTAAAAACACCATAAACAAATCTGTTGAGCTTCGCTCTGTTATTTTACTCTATTCTGTACTTACGAGAATGGAACACAAAGTCTACTCTCTTTTTCCCATTCGTAGCCTAACACCACCTTAGTACACGCAGTCCTTATTGCGACTCCGCCAAACCAATTAACGCCACGATGAAATTACTCTTGTTTATCTACACTCCTATCACCGCCATTACATCTCCAGGCATCAGTATGTACGTAGAACTACCGGAAGCCAACTTCTCAACTAATTACCCAGACTACAGAGGCTCCGCGTACTGTCGCGGCTGCAAGCAATCTCTCAAAAAGATGCTCTATTCCATCTAGCAGATCCCCGACAACAGCGTTTACAAAAATGGCTAAAAGATCGCTTATTGCTATACCACATCTTCGTGACCTCGGGCATGTCCGTCTTCCCACAGCGCATTGGTAAGGGCACTGTTACGGGCAAAGATGTCAAAGTAGTTGTTCAGGCGCTGAAAGATTACGGATGCCGGAGTTGTGGCAGCTGCCCGTTGTACCCGGGAAATAATTTGAACGATGGGGAGATCATGAGTGGTTATATCATTCATAGGTGCATCAAGTATAGGAGCAAGATTTGCTGATGAGGGAGTGAGGTAATCAATGTGAAGATGTCTTAAGCTCAGGATGGTGATTAGGCTTTGTATCATTGGGGCACACGATTGTAAAGGTCATGACTCTTGGATGCTATGAGGCCGGGAAGGGCCATAACACTTTTACTTTTCACTGATTGCAGTCCAATAAAAGAGAATTTGAACTCAATTTATGGCTTGAAAAAAGAACCGACGACAAGCCTTCCACAGGAGATAACAACAGCATCCACTTGCTTATTTGTAGCGTTTTCAATAACGTAGGAATATCTCAAGAATCAATAACTACAGTCCATAAAATGCACCTTTTGCGGAACGGATTAAAGGTGTATGAAGGCAGTTATGGACACTTTTTTAATTGCTTTTTATTCTCCAAGGTTTCCAAGGTTTCTGGTTTTTTATTATTAAATGTACCAAATGTTGGAACCATCAAATTCCTATGGTGTTGGGAACATCATATCTCTATGACGTCAACACCATGTCTCGTGATCACATTCTTCCTCTCCCTTCGCCCCCTTCTTTCGCCCCCTTTCTTTCGCTCCCTTCCTCGCTATGACTCATCGCGCCCACGCGCCATGGCCTATAGCGCTCCGTGCGTCGCAAAGGGATAACGCGTCTTCGTGTATATAAACTCCTCCATAGTTCTCTCTCTATAGAATCAATCGTCTACTCTCATACAAAGTTATTGCAGCTGCAGACCGATTCGACCCGTGCACCTATTGCCGTGCCAACACCAAAAGCTCAATAATCTTGAGACATATAGCTCAGTAGTTAAGAACTGAGGCTTGCCATCCATAGATTACAAAAAGCTGGAAATGGCCATGACTGTATGCAAAATTCTCAGATTAGGTGAGGGAGCCCTTATCTCATTTTTCTCCGGGTGCCATGATGCTCTTATACCCAACTATGTAGACCCTGAAAGGCGCGATGATGTCTTGTTTTAGAACGAGTGTAGAGTGCCTCCATTATTACCTACCTACCCGGTACGGTGAGTTAGTGGAAAACCTTAAATATGAGAACCCAACGAAAGAGGAAACCTCCGATAAGGGTTAGCATGATAAAGGCATAGATAAATTTCTCAACGCAATGAAAGTTCTCGGAAGCCACCGGATGGTAAGACACGGAGCTATCATGTCTCTAGGCGTGAGGTAGGCGTGAGATGTGAGGTACATACTTCCGCGCATTACAGAATGGCATATGCAGGCTTCAAGCATCAACTTACACCAATTTCAAGCCAGCCTGCATAGCAGAGCTTGATATATTGCGGCGAGGATGGCCGCGTGATGTTGGCACTATGTGCATGCGTTAAGAACATTAATGTTCCATGTCCGCGGGGCACATGCAGTGGCTGGGGCACTCACTGGTTGCCACTCCACAAATTTTACACGCCGTGCCCCAAAGGACACCTCGATCAAGTCAGTTTTACTTGCCAAGAAAGTCTAGTAAACGAGGGTTTTTGTACTAGTGATCTCACGGGTCCCAAATGCGAATAGAATGACTGGAACACGGTCCTATAAAAAGTGTAGTGGTTTGGTGAAAGTCATTATGCTACAATAGAATTGAACAGTGATATTATTTAACATCTAATGTTATGCAAAATTAGCACTTGCCTTCCCACTCAGCTGGAACACTCTGACATCCGATTCTTCGACCATTATACCATATAGCAAATTCTAATGCTGTACCTATAATGGTCATCTCGATTTCGTAGTTGATTCGTCTATACAATGTACCATCAGCGCCTTTGAAAGGCATAATAGATGAGACATCAATAGACTCATCCGATTCGATGGCCACACTCGGTTTCACATTTTCAGTACGTCGGTTTAGTGGGCTCTTATCATAGCTGGCATATATAGTTTCCTTCAAAGGATAAAGAACTCGGAATTGCGTTGATGGAGCATACCGTTGCCAGTGAAGGCGTTTGGGCTGTGTTGATATCATCGGTTCCCCGCGCTTGAGATACCATTCCACTTGGTTGTCAGCTTTGTCCCGGCCACGTATCTTATCGTATCTGCGGTCAATTTCAAGGTGAATGGCGGGGTTGAAAGTTGTATAGTGAACTGTCCCGTAATTGCAGCGCGATATACGTGATGAGACCGTGGGACCCGAGAGTTGTGAGTTTGTGAGTGCTTTGAGGACTGCGCCACGACAAATAGCTGTCCATCTAAGAATATTAGTTGTTTGGTTTAGTTTATTTAAGCGATCTTACGGTTTCGTTCCGGCGGACTGGTATACATCTATTCCTCGGGGTTTGTTCTCAACACTAAGAAGGTTGAAAAGATATCTACAACTCCCAAAACCACCCACAAGAACGACGGCCTAATGAACGTCAGTAATTGATTTATATTCGAAATTGGATACTTGGAACTCGCCTTTGGTAATCGGCCTTCTTTTTTCTCAACTGCATGGATTTGATTGTTCACAAGATTGCGGATTTCTGACACCACGTCATCGAAAATCTCTGTAATATGCCCTCTAAAAGTTAATTAGTAAGTGTAGAGGTGCAGCACAAAGTAATGGAAACATACTTCTGCAGTGTAAGATGCGGTAAAGCTCCACGCTGAACACACTCATAGGGCAGCGTGAGTTGCCACGTCTTGTCTTGTCCATCGAAACCACGTTTGATGCCATTCTCCCACTGTGTGTTCATCATATTTTTAACTGCTGCTTCCGAGGCATTCCATGCATCGCCAACGAGCTGCTTCATGAGGTCTTCAAAATCTTGGTCAAGGAAGACGGCGCCGCATAGTTTGCCTGAGCCTTCGACACATTCGGCGAGCTGCATGGGCTTCGCCTGCTGTACTTTGTAGCTAATCAAATCTACAGTCCCACCACCAGCATCGCAGATCACAAATGTATCGCCATGTTGGAAATTGGGGCGGGTTTTCAGATCGTCGAAAGTCGCTAAAGCGGCTGCTTCCGGTTCGGAAACAAAGTCCAATGTCGTCTTACCAGCCAAGCGATGCCACAGAATTCCGGCCTCTTTGGCTGCTTGTCGCATTCTGTTCACAGCTCTTTGCGTCCAGACTGCGGGGACAGTGAGAACTACCCGGAAAGGCAACCCTTCAACTGTTGCTTCACCAAAGTCCTTTTCGATGTTTTGGATCGCATGAGTCCAGAGAAGTCGAAGATAGTCCGCTACCGCTTGCACGGGCGATTTTCCAGCTCTTTGAAGTAGCGTGCGCGCTCTTTTGATTTGCGGCGATTTCTTCTTCTCCTCGTCCATATCTCCCTCATCAAGCAGCAGCAGTTTGAACCATTCAGCGGCTTCGGTATTTCCAATACCGTAGCCCCATGTCATGTCATCTTCAGCCTGGCCGTATGAAATCTTGGTAGGCGCCTTTCCCTTGTCTGCATTCAGCCATTCTGTGCTGTCCCAATTCGTGATAATTTTAACGTCTTCAGGCTGTTTTGAGTAAGCCCATGCGACGCCAGAGTATCTACGAAAGTTAGCATAAGTGCGGTGAACGGTGAGTGCGGACTTGCGTTGTCCCAAAGTCTATTCCAATCAGAATAGATGCTGGAGTGGTATCGTCTTCATCTTCCTCTGGGACTGTAGGGTTCAGTAGTTCTCCTAACCCGGGGAAATGTTGCTGTGCAGCAGGGCGTGGGGGTCGCGGAGGCTCGTTATCAACAGGTTTTCCAAGATCCGCTACTGATTTTCGCTTGGATCGGACTGTGAGTTTTTTTAAGAGACCCATCGTTGGCTAACGTGGATTCGAACAGAGTTGTAGAAACGCAAGATAGCCGCGGCGCCCAGAGAAGAAGAGCGGCATCCCCTCGAACGGATCTGTTACAACATGCTTAAAAGCCGGCAATGGGTCATCAACCTTTCGGAATCGATTTTCAGCCTTGTAAGTCTAGATGCTTTGTGGCTCTAGGCCGCGCTCGAGTCCAAGATCATGATTGGCCAGCCTTGTTAGTATACCACAGCTCCACGGAGCGAGCTGATGGTCAGCTCGCTTCTAGATTTTAGGGGCTTGCAGATTTCCAAACACTAGTAATCCGGATAAACTCGATGCATAGTTGCCTCTTCTCGGATCCGCAATAGATGAATTCTGCAAATTTGACTATACAAATCGCTAGGGTCGACTACTTTTTCAGCACCATTCCTTAAAGTCAAAAAGACCCTTACATGGCCTCTCGAATTGAACACTAGTAATTTGCCAACGTACATTGAATGTTGCTTTGCATACAGTTACTGTGCGACGAACAGCTCTGGGTTCATATGAATGGAGAGGTAAAGCGCCTCGACTAATGCCGCTTAGTTGTATGAAAACCCATGGTATCACTTGAGTAGGCGCATTTTAAGGTACAAAATCTACCTAATCTACTGAAGAGATCACATCACGTGCCTTATGCTCAGCCGCAGCTGATACCCGAAGCGGTACTAGTTCAAGCCACCAATACAATAAAACATAAAGTTGTATAGTAGCACAGCATCTGGACATCACGGATTCATCTTTAGCCCTGATCTATTATTATTTTTGAAAAAGTAAATGACCGTTCTTGAATTCAGTAGGCCACAGTGTAACTGACGCCTCGACAGTACCCTCCATATACCAAACCAAGCTTCCCAAGTACTTCGCAGGAGCAACCATGAAATCCGTTACTGGTGCCGAAGAGTGTAGCATGATCTTAGTTATGGGGGTGACTGGGTCAGGCAAGAGTTACTTTATCAATCAACTCAAGTCAGGAGCAGTAGAGGAAGGGCCAGGTCTTCGCTCGGGTACGCATTGCGAATCCGTGGTTTCAATCACGAAACATACAGTACTAATTTTGGACAGAGACGGCAGTTTGTCAAGTAGTTCGAGCTAGTGTTGGTGGGAAACAGGTTGCCATTGTCGACACGCCTGGGTTCGATGATACGACTCGCTCCGATGCCGAGATTCTGGAAGAAATTGTTAAATTTCTCTGTATTCAGTACGAGTTGGGAATTTCTCTGAAGGGAATCATATATATGCACCGCATCACAGATAATAAGATGTCTGGCGGTGCACAGCGATATTTCGAAATGTTCAAGAGTTTGTGTGGGCAACAGAATCTAGGCAATGTTGTGCTTTTGACAACAATGTGGAGCGAATTGAAAGATGAGGCTGTTGGCCTAGCAAGAGAGCGGGAGTTGCGCTCCGATTTTTGGAACATGATGGAAAGCAGCGGATCTACTATACGAAGATTCGATGGAAGTAGAGCTATGGCTGAGGCATTCGTATGTCGCCTCATGCGGAAACGTGACATAGTTCTCGATATTCAGAATGAGTTAGTAGAGCAAGGGAAGCGTCTCGAGGAGACGAATGCTGGAAAGTTGATGGTTCCACGTGTCGAGAACAACATCACCGAGGCGACTGAAAAGATTCATGACATAGGGCAAAAGATCGAGCACGCGAAAAGCTACAGTAAGCCTGAAGAACTTCGAAACTTGGAAGCACAACGCCGAACGCTCATGGACCAGCAGAAGAAACATGTGGGTCAACGTATGCGACTGCAAAAAAAGACGGGTGAAGAGGTCGCGCAGAAGATTGAAAATGAGAAAAAGAAAGGTAGATGGAGAAATGGGTTATCTATTTTTGCAACATTGTGTGGAATAGCGGTTTCACTTTCTGTCAATGTCATTCTTCCACTAGTCGGCGGATGTTAACGTTAGGAGCATATCACTTACGGTTTGGAAATTTGGTAGATTACCTATAGATCCCATTAAATCTTGATCTGGGGCAATTGTTCCCGCCTCGTATCATCTAAGTGAGCATCCTATCAATTAAAATAGCTATATTGAAAGTCCGCATGCTTACAGACAACAGAATGGGTGCGGGAGGCTGGGGCTGCGCCTAGACCCGTCTTCGACGCCGTTAGCGCTGCGGCTGAAAGCATACAAAATGCATAAGAGTAGGCCTCGCCCCTACCCCTCCGAAGCCCGCTGGCCTTGCTGTTCACCATGGGGCTGAAAAAGAAATTAAAACAGCAATCTTCCAAACTGTCTCAACTTGCTATTAAAGGAAGCATTGCAGAGCCTGCGTTGTCGGGTACGAATATGAATCGGCGATTGAGTAACAATTTCCATACTCATTCTAGCGGTCAATCAGCCTTGGGTAGCAAAGAATCGCCACAAGTTCCCAGCCAGCACCAAGATGAAAGAGAGCATCAAGCTTCGGGTCACCTCGACATTAGGAATAGCTGCGTTGACCCAGAGGAACGTTTGCCAGCAGAACAGCGACCTTCATTCACTCGCGCGAAGGATTCAGGCTATTCACAACATATACCACCTCTACGATCGAACACATCGACCAGTAACGGTAAAATTCTGAAAGAGGAGCGACACCGTGCCACCGAAAGGCCACTCCATCAAGTTGACGGGAACTCTGGTAACTACTCTGAGAATGGCCGAGATAACTGTTCCCAGGAGAGGGCACTTCGTGAGGCATATGAGCAAGATCAACACATTAAAACTAAGATGTCTAAAGAGCTTCAAGCCCAGGACGAAAAGTTGCAAGAGCTGAAGGAACAGCTCCAGGAAAAGCAGGATCGTATTTCAGAGTTGGAACGTGCTTGGAATAAGTCAACAGCCGCCCTGAGTAGGCTACAAAGAGGTGATTCAAATTACAAGGTCGATGACCAAACTATTCGTTCCCTTTACCAAGAGCTCATCTACAATGTTGAGTGTTGGACAATAAACCATTGCAAGAACGATATCACAAACTTTAAAGACAGTGATTGGAACCTTTTTCGAACCGTCACGCCCTACGGCGAGGACTATTCAAAGTCCAATAGACTCAGGCCACTACTTATACAGAGCGCGATTATGTGGTGGCTAGTGTGTCGAGTACTCAATTTTTCAGTCGATACAGGGTTGCTTTGGGCGGGTGATCTATCTCAAAGCCTTTGCAAGATCAAAGATATACTAGAGCCTGGTAAGTGGCGATCTAATGAAAGTGAACTATGCTTACAGAACCAAGAGGCTGGCTACAGGATCTCAGAGCTTCTGAAGAGGGAGAAGTTGCGACCTGTCGAAGTTCGCAATTACAGTGCATGGAAAGCCAAAAGTGCCCTACTTATCACCGAGGTGATTGACCCACAGGAGATTGATGCAAATATTGAGAGAGTTACATCAGGGTTGAAACTGACTTTATCTTCCTTCGTTCCAGACTGGACATCGCAGGCTTGGGGAGAATTGAAGGATATTGTTAAGAAAGCCACGAAACTCGACGAGGAGATGAATAAGTCTCGCGCTTTTTTCGATGTCAAAATATGGTCAGATAAAGATATATCCAAGGGCTTGAGATTCGATGACTCATCCATGGAGTCTTATCATGGATTCGAGAAGGCTCAGCCTGGTGCCACTGTTGAACTCGTGATAGCTCCTGGGTTGATCAAGACGGGCACCGCAGATGGGGACTTGTTCGAAAAGTCTTCCGTCTTAACGAGATGGACCGTTCTTTGCAGCGAGTCGCGGAAAGCTTTGAAGGGTTAAGTTCTCAACAGACAAGGCGGTGAAGCGTGTACACTTTTCCAGGAATTTGGGTATATTGAAGGCGTTCTGAATAGGTAGTATATTACCACTGCGGGTCACCAGTCATTATCTAAAAGGTCTTCCACCATTCAACTCTCTAGCACTTACCCACACGGACGAAGTTCATCGATTTTGCAGACGCTCCTGACATTCTCATCGTCCACGTATTCAAAGTCGAACCTGAGAAATGAAAGCGGTAAGCATCCATACCCTCAATATCACCTGTACTCTCTTCGCTCGGAAGAAGTACCGCAACCACTGTATCTTTCCCACGTTTCTGGGCAGTATTGTTGAAGTCGAATATTCCAACCAAATCACCAGTGGTATGCCCGTCTTCTTTAACAGTCCAAATGCTGAGCCGGTCAGTGGTCTCGGCATATCTGTACACACTCCGCGCCTTCTTGCGTGCAATGGCTAGATACTCCCAGGTGAATTGCCGGTCTGTCGGCTGCCTCGGATGGAAAGCCATTTGAATGACACTGACATGTCCACTCTTGTCCTTCTTCGCCGCAACCCATTCCCCCATTAGCCCCAAGAATACAGCGCGCGCGGCGAACAGCGCTTCAGAACGTGCCTTTTTTCGGATTTTCTGTAGCTCTCCTAGCGTCGCCATAGCCTCTGATCCATCGGCTCCGGGGTCGAGATATCGTGACGAGCATACAAAGCCTTCAGCCTCACTAAACCCAAGATCGAAGCGCTGGAGGCCTAGATCACGACTCGCTTGCTCGAGCGCCCCGACATCATCGCCAAAGGGATTGAAGGGTATCTCAGATTTGAGTCTCTTTTTTACAACTCTCCTTAAATCTTTGTAGTATTGGAGAAGAGTTTCCCGTTGGGAAGCGTGAGTAAGTGTGGCATCAGCACTGGTGTTACCAGTCCAGGCTTGAGCGATGGCGCGGGCCTGCATTTCAAATAAGCCCCAGAAAGCACCTGTGAGGCCAACCATGGCGAATGTACGCAGCGATGAGTTTTGCGAGAGAAAGCTCTCGTCAAGTATAATAGGGGCTTGGGGGCATGAAGAGTCGAAGCCAAGCACTGTCTTTGTTTCTTCGGAGAGGAACGAAAGAGATGCAGGAGTGTCAAAGCCTGTGGCATATATGACTGCGCAAACGTTCTCAATAACAGTTGCCTTCTTTGTGTTTGAATCCTCAATAGTAGCCTTGAGAGAGAGGTTTTGATCTGAAATTTTTAACCCCGTCAGAGCCCCGCGGACCTGGACGATGTCACCAGTTGCGAGGAATTGTGAGTAGGTATCCCCAAGAACTGCAACGGGTGGGTATCTCTCAACTTGTCTACCGTCCAAAGTATCTTCATCTCCATAGAGAATCGTACGAATCAGGTTTCTAGCTTCTGCTGCCTTTTCAGGGGTGGCCAACCCGACAGTGAATTCGGGCGGTGGATCTAATGGTCGACTACCCCGGTCAAACAGTACCAAGTCAAGAGGCTGGAATGCACAGGAGTCGGACTTTGGATCTCTGATAATGGCGGGGAGGCCGAAAAGCTCGTGTGAGGTAACATGGACCACTTCTGTATTCTTCCAACCACCTCTATCCCACTCGGGCGACGAAGGGGAGTATTGTGCGTTCGACAGTTGCTGTGCAATCATATCGGAGATTTCGCCTCCAGAATGTGAGCCACCCACGACTAAGATTCTTCGTTTACCAGAAACTGTGAGGCTAAGCCCAGAACCCAGGTCGGCCAGAGTTCGATAGCTTGTGCTGTGGAGCATTGGGACCAGCTCTTCGCGGCGCGACCCAAGACTGGGTTTCTTTGGTATATTAAAGATTCCAGGAGCCACTACAAGATAGTCAAAGGTCTCTTCCCAAGTCTCTACTGCCCCACCTTTCAGGCGACCGCATAGTTTCAACTTCCAGCGAGGCTCGTTGGTCTGGGAATGCCCCTCTGAGATCTGCTCGACATTCTCCACAGTAGTTTCAAATCGCACTATATTTGGTGGGATGTACCTATCGCAGTAGGCTTTGAGGTACTGGTAGACCTGGAGGGCCTTGGGGTAAAGCGGCACGGGTTTGGCTCCTGATTCCCAGGACAGGTCAGAGAAGCACATGGTGAATTTAGACTGATTGATACGCATTTCCGGGTTGATGATACTGTCCGGTATCCACGATCCCCCAACATCGTCGGCTTTCTCGAAGATGGTAAGCTCGAACTGTTGGGTTTGGAGCAGCTTCCGCGCTGTGACGATGCCTGCCGGGCCAATGCCGATGATGGCAACAGATTTCATTACGGGGCGAGTTGGTAGTTGTGAAATGTAGGATAAAAGCAGCCTGGCCTTGGTTTACAAAACCTTTGGGGCAACTCGACGTTACTCGGTTCTTGTTATTGACCGCGCCTCACGTACACTGGCCCAACACTATGCCCTGTAAGCTTACCGACGGCAGCCGAGCGCCACCGATAGGTCGGGTTTGATGGGATTCAATGTTGCATAATATAGTCATGCGATCAATCATTCACAAATCACCGTCGAGACGCTCGATATCCATCACAAGTGACCTCAACGACATGGCAAATCATGTGCCAAGACGGCCTTGAAACTGCATACTGCAAGCCAAATGACAGCACGACGACGTATCAATGTCAGCGGGTATCTATGACGATTCTTGTTGGCACAGTTTTGTTTCAGGGGGTTCTGGTGAATTTGTTTTTATATACACAACGAAGGCTTCCGGGGCTTTACGTAGCTAATGGACCCAAGGCAAGTGCCCGGAATAAAGAATATACAGGAATCAGAAGACCGAGCTTCTCTCCATCTTTGACATCAACCCTTCCACCAACAATGAAGCGTAGAGTTTATCGTGCATGGCTCGAATTGCGAGTTTGGCAAGGTTAGTTCTTGATATGGCGCGCATGGCGGCGAGTGAAAGAGCCGCAAGAACCTTCGTCCGCATCAGCACTAGTATCCGGCGCGCTGACAACTGCGTTATTGCTAGTGTTTGGTGCAGCACTGGCAGCGCCGAAGGTCGCAACGGCAGGGCCAGGTCCCTTGGCCGGGTAGTCCTTGTTGGTACCCCAGACGGAGAAGTTGACCTGCTGAAATTAGCGAGCATGACTTTTTGTTCGCGAAAAGGGATACTAACCTCAGGATCCGCCTTCTGGTACATTCCAGGGATCTTGACAGTGCTAGCAGGAGCAGACCCAGCGCCGCCAGACACGCTGACCTGAGCACACCCATAGTAGAACTCAGCTTCACCGCCGTGGGCGCCATGCAGACCAATATGCTCAGCGCGAATGAGATACTCGCCGTCCTCGATTTCGGCGGGGACCTTGAAAGAAACACGGTCCTTGTCCCAAGTGCACCAAGCATCCTCCTTGATGTTGCCACTAGGGTTGCAAATGGTCTCCTGGTGGATCTTGAACCAGCCACCGGAGCCGTCATAGGCAGCGACCGTGCTAGGGGCTTTAGACATGTAGACCTGCGCAGGGCCAGGGTGACGCATGGTGGCACCGACGCCGAGAGTCATGGCGAGGGAATCGCCAGCCTTGATCTGGGCGGTGCCCCTGGCGGCATTTGCAGTAGCGCCAAGATTGCAGCGGAAGTCGGTGTCGAGGGGGGTGAGGTTGTCGAAAGTCTTGATGAACTTGGTGGGCATATACTTTGTCTGACGGGTGTTCTCACGGACGAACTCGGTAGACTTTTGGCCGTTGACAACGAGGCCGTCGAAAAAGTAGTGGGCAGAGACCGAAGGGAGCATGCCAGCGAAGAGAGCGGCGGCGGTGGCAACTTGGAACTTCATTTTGAAAGAATCGGAATGGTTCGAAGGAACTGAAAAGATGGCAGTTCTTTTGATTGGTAAAAAACGAGAGACTGAAGAATTCAAACGAAGGACAGGCCAGGCTGTAAGAGAATGGAAGTGAAGTTGATGTTGTGGTGAGTTCTACAAGTGGTGTTGCTATCCATCTTTATACTGTCTGTCGTCGTACTCCGTTTCGACAACGGCATAAGGGCCAAGACCAACTACACCTGTCATTCCTTGGCCAGCGTTTGTTTGAAACATGTTATCAGTGTTTTCTCTCGGAGAAGCTGTGCCACTGAGTTGGGCATCCTTGTCACTGCGGGACCAAGCGAGCCGGGCCAGCCGTTCGCGATGCATACGCTCGAATACACTCGAGTATGCTATTCCCATATTCTTTTTTTAAAGGCTTTCCGAATGGACACCAAGATCAAAACCGATCGTTATTGGAACTACTGCATATGATTAGGCGACCTGCCTTTTGCCCTTCGCGAATCATCCCATCCCAACCACAAGACAACGGAGTGGAATCTCGAAGGAAAACCCTCAGAACCGCATTACCAGTGTCCACCCACCGTTATGGAATCGCTGGGCGCATGACTTGGGACCTTGGCAGATGAGACCCGCGGACGATGTAACAGGCTACGCCTGGGGTTTCAGAAAGCGGCTAGCACAAGCGGATCTGTGCACGCCGGATCCAGTCATTCGGGGTGTAAAACTGCCAAGTTCTGTTTGGTGGCGTCAAGTTGCATGTACTGTGTACAAGTAGCCTCGAATGTTCTTCGTACGATTTAGGTGTTCTTGTGCTCGTCTTTACTTGCACGTAAACGCTTGCCACAATGCGTCCTATTATAATCATAGCTTGTATCAGAGGATCCATTCAATCATATCGAAGCTGAGAGTAGTCCATACGTCTCGTGCCGAAAAGGATGGTGTTCCGCCACATCTAGGTAAGTGGCTGTAGTACGTTTACAGCCAAGCTAAACTGGTCTTGTCATCAGCCTCCTATTTGTGTTTCAATTATCGCTTTGACAAGCCCAGAATGCTCCGAAGCGAAGCGTCCACTCAAAGCATTTGAACCGAATGGCGGATGGAGGAACCATCGAATCACAAGCCAACAGGCTCTAAGAGACTTATTCTTACTCTCGCTGGGAATCCCGCTGATCAAAGTTGAGTTTGCCACTGATGGTCACCCAACCCATATGGAAAAACTGCCAGTGCTGCAAGCTACCCCAAGAGCTCGCAGTTTCTTGATTTCCTGGCTGAGTGTTTGGTCTATCACGAATGCGAATGTGAGGTATTCATTTGCGCTTCATCGAGGTGGCTTCGACCTGTGGGATGAAAATGGGTTTCCAATGTTGCTTCTCCAACGGCGTGCGGAGACAGTAGGACGAAAGGATGTCCGGTCTGCGTCGACCGGAATACACCCGCGTCTATATCGCTGCCCCCAAATACAACGCTTCCGGGCGCAGCATGGTGCCTAAATAAAGTGTCCATACTAGCATCAGGCGCGTGACTACGCGAGCAACTCAACCGGTCGAAGGCAGGCAGGACCAGCTCGCCGTGTGACTTATATTGTGAATGTTGGACAAATTGCTCGACACAAGAAGCGCGCTACGTCGGTTTGTCTCGCATTTAGCCATCTCAGCCGTAGACCGGGGGGACTATCATGGCAGAGGGGCAGAGGAACAGAGGAGGCAGTAGTGGATACGTCACTAGCGTAGTGTTGGTCGAAACGCGTTACGCTCGTATCAAGTTGAATGAGACTCGAATCCACCCATCCCTTCTCTCCCCTCAGCGCCGTGCATCCAGGCTGCACCGCTACCGAAAAAGAAGAGCAGGCCGACCCTTAGCTGCGTGCCAAAAACATTATAGTGATGGTCCAATGCCGTCCCACCTACTATGGACATAAGGAACAGATGTGCGCCACGCGGGCAGCAGGCTTGGCGCGGGACCCGCATCATTTAAATTGCCGAAAGGGCAGAGCTCGAAACATCTCCACACGCCAGCCCCGATCAACGTCCTCACATTAAACAATTCCGTCTCGCCAGACCGGGACTGCGCGAAAATGCATCCTCACTTCCACCAATGGTCGCGCGGCCGCTTTCCCCACCCCACATGTGCGACGGGGGTCAACCCCCAGATTTCCAGCGCCATGCAATCTATATAGACAAGAGAATGCGCTCAGTAGGGCGCTAGATTACCCGTGGAAGCACCGAAATGGAAATTGAGCAGATGGAAAGCTTGCCAAACGGGCCTCGATCCTCCCCTCTCATTCGAGCAGGGGGCAGAAAGAATGCGTATAAAACGGCTGCTGGGCTGATGCCACGCCAAGTCGAACGTGAAGCATAGCGAAGCCTCCCGAGACATCCCAGAACAGAAAAATCTCACGTTGGTTTGAAACATGAAGTTTCTATCGATCGCATCCGTGGCCGCCTTGGCCTCGCTAGGAAGCGCCCAGTCTCCGACCAAGGTCAACGACTTCAATCTCGGTCCTACCAAGCTGGGCATGTATATCTACGTGCCGTCCAGCATTCAGAAACCCGCTCCCATCGTCGTCGCCATCCACCACTGCCAAGGCTCTGCTCAGGGCTACTCGCAGGAGACCAAGTACCAGCCGCTAGCACAGCAGAAGGGCTTCATCATCATCTACCCGAACTCCAAATCAGGAGGTGGTTGCTTCGATGTTGCATCTACAGCTAGTACGTATCTGGTTCTAGTTAGGGAGATGAGATGCGTGTATGGCTAACATTTTGATCCAGCACTGACGCACAATGGCGGCGGCGACTCCCAGACCGTTGCTAACATGGTCAAGTACGCCGTCGACAAGTACGGCGGTGACGCCAGCCGTGTCTTCGTGACTGGCAGCTCATCAGGCGCCATGATGACCCAAGTCATGGCTGCCACCTACCCAGATGTCTTCAAGGCGGCGTCAGCCTACAGCGGCGTGCCCGCCGGCTGCTTTTACGTGCAGGGTTCGACTGCCACGCAGGACCCACCAGGGTGGAACAACCAGTGTGCCAACGGCCAGGTCACGAAGACTGCCCAGCAGTGGGGCGACCAGGTACGGGGCTACTACCCTGGATACAACGGCACCAGGCCCAGGATGCTCATGTACGTTTCTCATTGATTTACTACTTGCTGGAGGATAGATGACTGACAAGCCATACAGCTGGCACGGAACCGTTGACAATACGCTCCGCTACCCCAACTATCAGGAGTCACTCAAGGAGTGGTCCAATGTGCTTGGCCTCACGACTTCTAAGACAGCACAGAACACGCCCCAGAGCGGTTACACGCAGACCATCTACGGCGACGGCGACTCCAACACAGCCAAGCTCGTGGGCTACAGCGGCGCCAATGTCGGCCACACGGTGCCCGTGCATGAGTCCAACGACATTGCTTTCTTCGGATTGTAAACAGGATGAGCGCAAGCGCAGGGAAAGGCTAGCATTCACAGGAGCATCCAATCAAAATACCCTACCATGATCATCCAATGTATGAAAATTGCCTTCCTACCCAGTGAAAAGCCTACATCAATTCGCTCTGCACATGCAGGTTCTCGCTATGAAAGAACTCGGTCTACCACCCATCCCTCCTCCCCTCATCCTCACCCTGTCTATACGAACCCTGCACATCGTCCCCAAACCTCTCGACCCCATCCCTCCCATCCCTATAATCGTCCCTTACATCGTCGCCCCACCGATCCACCCTCTCCTCGCCCCTCCTATACTCGTCCTCGACCCCCTCCTCGGCATCCCTGCCCACGCGCTCCACGCCACCTAACTTCTCCCCGATCCACCCGGCCGCCCGCTCGATGCCGTGCCCTATATCGGACGGAATGTCCTCGACGTCCTGGACGGCATCGTCTGCCTTCTGATCGGCCCAGCGCGCAGCGTCGGCGGGGGCGTCCTCGACGGCGTCGACATCACGGCGAAACGAGTCCCCGATGCGCTGCTCCTCGCGGTCCCAGGCCTGGTCGGCGCGGTCGTAGGTACCTTCTATCGATGGACCTTATTAGCAGTGGGAAAGGGGGAAAGGGAAGGCAAGTCAAGGCAAAGCGGGGAGCAGGGGACCCAGCGTACCGACGGCGCCGGCGGCATATCCGGCTTGCTGGGCAAGGTTGGGGTCGTAGTCGCGGTTGTCGCGGTCGTAGTTGTCGCGGCCGTACGAATCGTTGGCGTAGTTGTCGCGGTCGTAGTTGTCGCGGTCGTAGTTGTCGCGGTCGTAGTCATCGCGGTCCCAGTTGTCGGACATGGTGGCTTGCTCTTGCTCTTGGTGTATGGAGGAACTGGCGGGGGCAAGGCTGGTGAGCTTGGTTCAAGAATAGTTTGGGGGTATAGATAAGGAGCGAGGAGAGAGAGAGACCACGTATCCAGGGCGCAGGAGGGGTAAGGTAGATCTCCGGCGTTTGTACCTGAGCGCAGGCAGCCCGGCAGCGCCCGATTTCAAGGGCCTCTTCGCGCCTGTGATTGACTGACTGGCTGACTGACGTAAGTGTCGCGGCTGCGCAGGGGCCGAGCCAAGGAAAGCTTTTGTATTCTCGAGCTTGTCTGCCAGCCAAGGAAGCTTGTGCTGCAGCACGGGCTCGAGGATGTGGTGCTGATTGGGTGATTGGGCACGAGGGGCGGTGGCCAAGCTTCGTCGCGCCCCGCCTTCTGACGATCGGTGTTTTGGTCGTGGTTGGAGATGGCGAGCTGCAAGGGAGGGGAGTGTGAAGTCCAGGGAGCGTCGTGCCCATGGTGGGGGTTGCAGATGTGGCGGCCGTGCGTAAATTCCAATGAGGAGACACGTACAAGGCCATCCCACTGCATAGCCACCGCTGGGGGCTACAACTCCGTTGGTGGCAGCAGCCGAGTGAGCGACGACTTTGGCTTATTGGCAAAAGAAACGGACGGGCTATGTTTAGAATCATGGATGAGTTGGGGGATATGGAAAGGCGTTCGATCAGTAGGGGGAACGCCATGGCTCGTATTGGCGGGGTTGGTCAAAGCTACCCCGCTCTGCCACCATCCACAGTAAGCTCGCTCAGGCACTGCCCATTTGGACCCTCTCTCGTGCTCTCTTCCCACACCGAACGCTACCAGCCCAGACTGTCGCCAGCATGACTGCCAACATAGACGCAGAGACATTGAAGCAGTACCTTGCGGATAATCCGCCTACGATTGTCCCCCTCGCCATCAAGCCCCACTTCGAAGCATTGACAGAGAAAGAGAAGCTCTACGCTCACCATCTCTCTATGTAGATAGACCCTTTACTCTTCCTGCTACATTATCCCTGACTTGTCCACAGCGCTTGCTTCGCCGGAACCCGCATCGTCCTCCGCCAAATCTCCCCTGAGTCCGAACACATCTACGATTTCATCATCGAGCTACACAAGCATTCCAAAGGCGATTACAGTGCCCTTGCCAAGGAAGCTGGTCTTTCGCAAGATGATATCAGCGCATATCTCAACTATGCTGCCCAGTTCCTCGGAAACCTGGGCAACTATAAGTCTTTTGGCGATTCCAAGTTCGTGCCACGGCTCGATTCGGGCCAGCTGAAGGCCTTAGCCTCCGTATCGAAGAAGACAGAGGAGCTATATGGGAAATTCGAGACGGCTATACATGCGGGTATTGACATCGGGAAGTTGCATCTTGGATATCCTAGTTCGGGACATGTGTCTACATATTACCCAGACAGCCCGGACATCACCAAGGAGGAGATCACAGGGGTCAGCGACTTCTTAGAAAGTAAGCGATTATTGCCTGAGAACACGAGAATCAAGAAGACAAAGGATGGCTTCGAGGCCTTGATTGCAAGTGCTCAGACGAACCCATCAGCGGAGGACAGGGATCTCAAAGAGAGTGAATGGACGCTGGATGACGGCAAGAAGGTCAAGCTTGTGTTTGGCGATTACTCAAAGGAGATGGAGACAATTGCACACCACATTTCGGAAGCTAAGAAGTATGCCGCCAACGAGACCGAGGTCAAGATGATGGAGGAATACGCAAAGAGCTTCACGACTGGCTCACTGGAGGCTTTCAAAGAATCTCAGCGGTACTGGATCAAGGACAAGGGTCCTGAGGTCGAGAGCGACATTGGGTTTATCGAGACATACCGTGATCCTCATGGCATCCGTGGAGAATGGGAGGGCTTCGTGGCGATGGTGAACAAGGAGCGCACCAAGGCGTTTGGTAAGCTTGTGGAGTCTGCACCGAAGCTGATCCCCTTGCTGCCATGGGATTCTGTGTTTGAGAAGGATAAGTTCTTGAGCCCCGACTTCACCTCGCTTGAGGTCCTCACTTTTGCCGGTAGTGGGTGGGTATACAAACTATCCCAATCAGTTTCAAACGACTAACAGTTACACGTTAGCATTCCGGCGGGTATCAACATCCCCAACTACGATGACATCCGCCAGAACCTTGGATTCAAGAATGTCTCTCTCGGCAACGTGTTGTCGGCAAAAGCACCGAATGAGCCCATCCCTTTCATCAAGCCATCGGACCTGGATGTTTACTCGAATTATCGAGACCCGGCATTTGAGGTTCAAGTCGGTCTTCATGAGCTGCTCGGACATGGTTGCGGCAAGCTTCTTCAGGAGACCTCTCCTGGTGAATACAACTTCGACATCAAGAACCCTCCCGTCTCTCCAATCACCGGAAAGCCCATCACCACATACTACCAGCCCGGCCAGACCTGGGGCTCTGTTTTCGGCACGATTGCCGCCTCGTACGAAGAGTGCCGTGCGGAATGCGTTGCTATGGCACTTTCCTGCGAGTTCCCCATTCTGCAACTCTTCGGCTTTGGCAACGGGCAAGAAGACATCAACGGCGAGGCCGGCAACGTCTTATATGCCGCATATCTGCAGATGGCCCGCGCGGGCATTTCTGCTCTCGAATTTTGGGACCCCAAGTCTCGAAAGTGGGGGCAGGCGCACATGCAAGCGCGCTTCTCTATCCTGCGCACTTTCCTCAACGCCGGCGTCGAATTCTGCGAGCTCGAGTATACCGCCGACGATCTGTCCGATCTCACCATCCGCTTGGAGCGCGGCCGCATTCTTGATCTGGGTCGTAAGGCAGTAGAAGATTACCTGCAGAAGCTGCACATCTACAAGAGTACTGCTGACTATGAGGCGGCCAAGAAAATGTACGACGACATCACGGATGTGGAGCCTTTCTATGAGAATAAGGTTCGGCCAGTCGTGTTGAGCAAGAAGACGCCTCGTAAGGTATTCGTGCAAGCAAACACTGTGAAGGAGGGCGGTAAGGTAGTGCTGAAGGAGTACGAAGCAACGGCAAAGGGCATGATCCAAAGTTGTGTAGAGAGGGAGTATGTATAGAACAGCCCGGCAGAAGTAAGGAGGTGTTAGAGGCATTTCCGGTTGCATTTCCAGGTGCCGGCGAAGGCCGTGATTTGGGTTGACAGCTTTGACAGAGCGGAGGTCGGAATCATCACCAGGTACCCCCACATCGGATTGACACGGAGGCACCCAGTGATGACATGCACTCCCACCTCTAAGCCAAAAATTTTTTTAGCTTGCTTTCTCATCTTAAAGTCCAAGGCAAGTACAAAGCGATATCGCCTATGTGGATAGTGTGCCCTATAAAAGAGCTCCTACCCCATGCTACACGTAAACTTTGGTCTTGTCTATTGTTCTTGCAGCTTCTATCCCCTACCTAACCCTGGGTCTATAATTTTGCCTTGCTCGGCGCCTCTGCAACCTTGATCAGCCCTCCCAACTCCTTGACGAATCTGTCCGTGATCACACTTCTCTCTACTCCTTTCTTCCCTTCCCACTCCGCCTCAGTCCTCCTCTCACTGTCTCTGAACCTCTGCATCTCCTTCCCAACCCAGCTCGCTATGTGCATAGCACTCTCCTCCACCTTTTCCATGGGGATCAAATGCCCAGCATCTTGCACCATGATATTTGTCACCCGCCCTTCCTTCGCCCCGCCGCTGCCACTAGGCCCTGAGCCCGTCATTTCCATCTTTGCGGCGATGTTGGCGGGATCGATCGTCAGGAAGCTGAGGGAGCCGAAGACGTACAGCACAGAGGGACGAATGTAGGGTAGCAGGCGGAACACAAGCATGGACTCACCGCGGTAGAAAGGGGTCTGAGGCACAGAGGAAGGCACAAGATCTGGATGCGTACGGCGGTTGATGGCGGTAGGATTGTCCTCCGAGTACTCTGCCGACGCAGGCTCCGTGTCGATACCAGGGCGGAACGCGAAGTTGGGCCGCAGGAAAGTCATGACCTCCTGGTGCTTCGTTGTCTTGAGCGTGACTTCGGTGGGGCGTGGGGGCGTAGGCGTCGTGCTGGGGTCTGCTGTCACAGCCGCAGGGAGCGGGCCTGGGGTAGCGCTCGACGACGGGTACAGTGCCGTGGGGAGGTCGCGCAGGCCGTACTGGATCCACCGGTCGAAGACACGCTTGTCCCACGCTTGGTAAAATTTGCTGCGGAGCATGGATTTGGCTGCTTCTTCGCGCGAGGGCCAGCGGTCACGCCGGCGGGAGGATGCCGCGGCGGGGCCAATATTGCCTGAGACAGAGAGGACGCCTTGGATTACGGGGTCGATGAGGATGAGGGTTTCAAAGAGACGTGGGTGCAGGAGGGAGAGATTGGCGAGTTGGCAGCCGCCCATGCTGTGGCCGACGCCGATGATGGGGCGAGGCATCTGTGAGCGGAAGACGTTGACCATGTGGAGGAGGTCTCGACTGTGGTCGAGCCATGCCGCTGAGAGATAGTTAGACACAAAGGGCTGGATGGGAGTGGAAATGGCTCACGATCGTTTCCTAATTTGCCTTCGTTTAGAACACTGCTTTGGCCTTGGTGAACTATGTCTGCTATCCATATACTGCGGATACCGAAAGAGTGTTGTTTGGATATCTTGAGGAGATCATCCCAGAGAGGCTCGTAGAGCTCCTATTCAGCAATTAACAAGAGGTTCAGTTGTCATTCACTGCGCCAATCTTGGCATGGAAATGTGGATGGAATGGGGATTACGTTGTACCTTTGGGAAAGCATTTGCATGCGCAGCAACTATTGTGATATCGTCAGGCTTTGGATTGGGATTGCTGAGCGGCGTATATTGCCTAATGGCCATCTGTAGCACTTCATTTTGATGCGTTGATGTGGTACGAGGGAAGCTACGGATGTGCGATGCGTCCAGTGTGTGTTCATCAATGCGGTAGTATTCCGAAGACATTTTCAATAGTCAGGCCAGCACAGCCAGCTGCCGATATCTCTGTGAGCTGAAACGTTGCGGTCTTGTTGATATTGATTGAGTTGAGGTGTTTTAGGGCTTGCTTGAGGCTAAGCGCGGGGATAAGCTGGGATCAATTGCCGTGCTTCAGTACGCGGCGGGCCGAGGTAAATCACCATTCTGCGATCTATGCCCCTGGGCTCCTTGCGAGAAAATGTGCGTCAAGGTATCCTTGTCTGGAGCCTGGCTGAAGCAATGCGGGACGGAAGAGCAATCCACAGCAGAGGGTGGAGTGCCAAGCTGCAGCGGAGAGCGTGAGGTCACGTGAGTGACGCACCGTAACCCGGGGCTCCAGAGCTGCGGGCGCGACGCGACAGAGGCCGCAAGTGAAGCCGCAAGCGCGACCCATCATTGTCAGTCGCGTTCTGGGCTTCGCCCACCACACTTTTCTCCCACCCCGCATCCAACACTGATTGCGGGTCTATACGCGAAGCTATGGAGGATACCGTCATACAAAACAAACCACCGCTGCCACCGCTTTTCTATGACCTCACTTTCGCCATAATACCGACGTCTCTTACAGATGCTAGTGTTGTTGAAGTACGTCGGACGCGTCGAGACACCCCTACCTCTTTACTGATATTTCTCAGCTCTCCGAACGTATCCAAAACAATGGCGGCACCATTGTACCCTTTGACGCCTCCGCTGGGCGCATCGATAAGATCGAGCGCATTCGCTACATCCTCTCCTCGACTAGCGACTTTCCCGATTACCACCGTGCTCTGGAACTCATGATTGATGTCGTCAAGCCCTCATGGATAGGCGCATGCATAAAAGCGAATAAAATCAAGAATCCAAGGTCCTATAGTCCTGATCCCGCGTTATTTATGAATGAAGTGGTGGTTTGCTGCGGAGAGGGCCTACCAAAAGGCGATCAAGAAGCTATAATGGGCGGTGTTTTAGCAATGGGCGGGCAGTATAGCTCACAGTTGTCCAAGGTGACGACGCATCTGATCGCATTGAGTATGGATGATGAGCGGTGCGAATTAGCCGTCAAGAAGAGGCTGCCGGTCCGGTTTGTGCTGCCGCATTGGTAAGGCTCCCGATCTTGCCTCATGATCAAGTCTGACGGTCACAGGTTTGATGACTGTCTCAAAGTCGGCCGGAGGATCGCCGAGCGCCCATACTTGCTACCAGACCCCGAGCTCATGAAAGTAGACGCTGGGGCGATTCCGGTAATAAGGACGAGTGCCCAAATTCGGGATGCTACGAACCCAGAACCCGCTGACACCCCTACACATACTCTACTACCTGCTCATCTTGAGAGGCCGCGTACGATCAAAGCTTTCAACAGAAAAAAGGTCATGCTAGCTGACGATCTCTGCCTTAACAAGCGTCTAAAGGGTGTCATTGCTGAGTTGGTAGAAGGTAACGGTGGTACTTTGGCCACAAATGTTGATGATACTGACATTTACGTCTGCAATTACCGGAAGGGCGACGATTATGTTAAGGCATCGCAAGCCAATAAGGACGTAGGCAACCTTAGTTGGCTGTATTACATGATCACCCACGATACTTGGACAAACCCCTTCCGCCGAATGATGCATTACCCGCGACCTCCGTATGGAATTGGCGGGTTCGAAGGTTACAAAATCAGCATTTCGAGCTACACCGGGGAAGCACGTGTTTACCTTGAGAACTTGATCAGAGCTCTTGGTGCCGACTTTACTAAGATTTTCAAGCAAGACAATACGCATCTCATTACGGCGCACAAAAACAGCGAAAAGTGCGAAGCTGCCGAAGAGTGGGGTGTTCACGTCGTCAACCATCTTTGGTTGGAAGAAAGTTACGCAGCCTGCACCGAGCAGAGTCTCACGAAACAGCGCTATACATATTTTCCTCCGCGCACCAACATGGGTGAGGTCCTCGGATCAACCGAGCTCAGTCGCGACGCAGTCGAAAAAATGTTTTATCCGAAATCTGGCAAACCAAACCCGGCGAAATCTGCTCCGATAGACGGCGTACCGGCATCAAGTGTGGTATTTGGTAGATCTCATACTGATCAAGTGCGTCCCAGTTCTCCTTTGGTTGGAAAGTTTAGCAGACGCACAATGACTGGCGACGATGCAGCGACGCCTGTCACAGATCGCCGGTTTGGTGGAAAAGAGAACGAGACTCCAGGCACTATTAGCAGTCGCGGAGCCAAAGACCGAGCTTTGACAAATCTCCATACTGCCATGGATGATGCGAACAGATTCGAGAAGGAGTTGAAACGCAAAGGGGGTGTCACACATGGTGGACGACGACAAAAAGATGATGAGGTTAGCAACAAACCAAAGATGTTTGCAAAGGATTCCACTCGCAAACGGTCCGTTGATGCGATAGACGAGGACGAGGGAACCACTAAAGAGGAAACCGACGAGCCTGTTACGAAGAGCAAGAAGGCACGGAAGGAGAAGCTTGTCCCCATCAAGTACCGCATGCTCGTGTCTGGCGACAACCGCTGGAAAGGGGCAGACAATCTGGATAGGGAATCGAGAGACAAGGCGCGGCTACGCGAGCTGGGTCTATTCATCACTGACGATTTCAAGAAGGTGGACATTCTTTGTGCACCAAAAGTTGTGCGGACCCTGAAGTTTGTCGCGTCGCTTGCATGTGGACCCAGGCTCGTCACGACGGAATACCTCGACTATGCGCTCAAACACAACGCGCTACCGCCGCTGGACAAATATCCGCTCCAAGACCGAGCGTTTGAGAAACTCCACGGTATCGACATGGCCAGTGCCCTTGATCGAGCCAAGCAAAACAAGCACCGGCTTCTGAAGGACTGGACCATCTTCTGCACGTCGGGCGTGAAGCCTTCCGCGGGCTACGAGCAATACAGCGGCATCGTCAAGGCCAACGGAGGCACGTGTTATCAGTGGCTGGGCCGTAGCACGAATGTGACGGCTACCAAGCGCACCATCGAGACGCGGCCCCAGGAGGTGTCGCAGAACCTGCAGGAGGACGAGGGCGATGTCTTGTACTTGATCTCGGAGCCGGTCCAGTCGGAGGTGCACCTGTGGGAGGGGTTCAGGGCGCTGGCGAAAAAGCACGACATGGTTCCACGGATCGTGAAGAACGATTGGCTGCTTCATGCGGCTATATCGCAGAAGTTGCATTGGAAGCCGGAGTGGGAGCTCAGTGAAGAGAAAATTAAGTAGTCGACCGCGGAACTGCAAAGCTCTTTCCTGGAGTACTGAACGTTGCTTTTGTAGTCTAGATACCTCGGCCCTTCTCTTAAAAGGTGGGTCTTTACGAGTCTTGCTCTATTGGTACCAAAAAAAGATTAAGATTAAGATGATTCATTTCACCACAGTCAAGCGTGGCAGATGATTACATTGCTTGCCTATGTCTTGCCTAGAACACCCGTGGTATTATACAAGACATGGTACGTTGTTAATAGAGAAACTGGGTGCTCGACGCACCTCCCTCCTGGTTCTCCTTGGCCTATCTCCAGACGATGCTTTCCAAAAAGAAAAACACCATAGCTCTCTCCTCTATCGCAGGGAGAAAAAATTCTAGTACACATGATAAGATGAAGCATCGGGCTGATTTTACATGTCGCTTAGCGCAGTTGCCATTGCCGATTCGTAAAGTTTGCTGCTAAAAGAAAAACGAAACCAATCTCAAGACACGGCCATGAGCTTGTTCTGCTCCTGAGCGAGCGTCAGGCCCTCGGGCGCTTGCCGGAAGAGGACAATTTCCGACTGCTTAAAGTATCGGCGGGCATCTATGGGTCGTAAGCTTTCTGCACTCGGAATGCATGTTTGGGGGAGGGAGGATACATACCCTCATCAATCAAGACCAGACTTAAGTAGTACCTCGTAGAATACTTCTTGTTGACTTCCCGGAAGGTGGGAGTGAGGTCGAACCCGCCCAAGAAAAGACGAATGGGAATCGTCTCTCCTGCATCCTTTGGTTAGCCAAAACACGTACCTCGCAAAACAAAAACAAAACAAAAAAGTTGGAAACGTTACCTCTTGACGGCGACCCATCCATGATCTCGAAGCGCACCAACGTCTCGCTCTCGTTGTATTGGTTCGGCGCCGCGCCCGTCGTCTCCCTCCTAATGATGGAAAGCTCCATGTGCTTGATCTTCAATCTCACGAGCAGGAAATATATCCTCCCGACGATTACGTCTTTCAGATGGTATTTCGACTTGGAGTACTCGAATTCAATGTGCAAGCAATCTTCGATGCCGACGTCCATCTTGATGGACGAGTTCGTCTCCGGCGGTATGCGGTACGAGTACACCCATAGATCCTTTTCTCTAACCACGTCGGCCATGCGGCGGGACACGGTGACGCGCACAAAGTAACGCAGCTTGACGTTGATGCCGTTGTAAGACTCGTACTGCTTCTCTACGTTTTTGAAGTTGAACTCGAAGGTCTGCGGGTGTTGCAGCTCGCCGGGAGCGGCTAGCTCCTGGCCGAGGGACAAGAACTCGTGATGGTTGCCGCGGTCGAAGAACATTTCTGAGGGGGGGGCGACATCAATCAATAAAGCTATTCATAGGGAGCTTCGCTGCGGAACGCACCAATTGTGCCGATGAATTGGACCTTGATGCCCGTGTGCTCGAGGCGCTTGCCATCCTTAGGTCGGATGGTCACCTGGCCCTTTACGGACTCGCCGTCGAGATAGAGCGGCACCTTTTCCTTGCGGTTCTTGTCCAGTTTCACGTCGACCGTCTGGCGCTCGTCCGAGTCTTCGAGCACGATGTCGATGTCGACCGGGGTGGAGAAGAAGTAGGACATGGCGGGCAATCGGGCGGGGCCTCGGCGCGCGCGCAAGGGGATGAGGCAACAAGGTTGGGCGCGGTCGTCCGAAGCGCGTTTTGACTTTGGGGTGGTGGAGTTGGCGGTCGTGCAGCAGCGCCCAGGCAGGCAAGCTGGCGATCGCTTAGTCAGCGACACCGAGCCCATCGAGCCAGAGTGAGCACTGGCCGTCCTCCGTCGACGTAAGCTGGAGCGGGAGAGCGGGAGCGGGAGCTGGAGCTGGAGCTGGAGCTTGCCATGATGATGGGCCTCTCGGAGCTCCTACCTGAGGCTCAACACCAGCCATTCCGAAGCACCGCCGTTGCATGGCCGGCACGACGCAGGCGTCCAGGGCTGCCCAGCACACGTTTTCTGGCCAGGCAGAGCAGAGAGCAGAGAGCAGAGAGCAGAGAGCAGGCTCGAGCAGCGAGGTGCAATCATGACGGCCCCAGCGGAGATGCTCGCGCTGCTGCAGGCTGCAGGCGGTGAGGCACGCGAGGAGGCTGCAGCGGTATCCCTTGCGTCCCCGTCGAGAGGCGGAGCGAGCGAGACGTGGAAAACTGGCCGGAGCCGGCTCCTCGCAGCATGCCAGGAGGGGGCAGCACACACGATGGCATCAGACCCACGCCGCGCGGGCAGCAGAGTTTTGGATCGGAGCCTGGTGGCTTTTGGCTCTGGCTCGCGTGACCCCCACGCGCCATTAGCCAACAGGCTCCCTCGCTCGCCCCGTGTTGGCCGGCTGCTGCTGCTGCTGCTGCTGCTGCCTCGTCGGAAGAAAAACGTGTGCAGCGCTGTGGCACGCGGGGCGTCTGCAGACCTGCCTACGGTACACACACACACAGGCAACGCAGATGCGCTGGCGCGGCGAGGGGCCAAGCTATATATGTATGCGAGGATCGCTGTGCGGGGAGACGATGGCGGTGCGTCTGCAATGCGCCACCCCAGCCCTTGGCCCTTGTAGGCCATGTAACCCACTTGCATCCCGCACTACCGGCCTCCCTCTGCCCTATTTTTTCAAACGCCGACAGCACTTGCTCAGTCCATTCACGTCACCTCGTCTCCGCTGCCAGGTCCCCCTCGATTGGCACCCGACGCCTTGCTTCCCCGGCCCGTAGCCTGCCCTGCCGACACACGGTGACAAACTTCTTGGCCATGCCCGTCTCTGCTCGTTGCCTGTCCCACCCTTGCCGTCATGCGCCCCGGAAAGGTGGAAGACCCGTTCACACGCGCCCCGTTTTAAAATCAGCTCCAGGCCCGGCAATTTGGACATGACACTACTCGTCCCCTCTGTCCTTCCTCCCCGGTCACCCTTGGGCTCCTCCACACACTATACTTCGTTACTGTACTGCCATCGAGCTTGCCCTGTTCGACCGTCACCATCTCCTTGACTCAGATTGTCCACTGCTCCACGCTCTGTCTCACTGTCCACCACATACACACCCATCATACCAATTGTCACCGCAATCACCATGTTGCAAACCTACGGTCCCACGCCGCCTATTTCTACCCCGGGAACGCCCTCCAATGTGGCTTCATCTGCAAAGACTGCCTCCACAGTTTCCGACATGGCCATTCCTTACCATCACCACATTCTGATTGTCACCGGTCCGGCAGGCTGCGGCAAGAGCACCGTCGCGAAGTTCCTTGCCCAGCGCTATGGTTTCGTGTACATCGAAGGAGACGACGTACGTTGGCAATTCTCGGCTTGGAGCTCCATCCACCCACTGACATGAATTCAGTTCCATCCTCAGGCAAACATTGAAAAGATGGCTGCCAACATCCCGCTTGACGATGCTGACCGATGGGACTGGCTCATCACGCTCCGTGACCAAGCACTGACCGAGCTGAAGAATGGTGCTAAGGGCGTCGTGGTCACCTGCAGCGCCTTGAAAAAGAAGTACCGAGACGTCATCCGCACAGCGCGGTTGTATGACGAAGATCCGAATGCGAACGTGCACTTCGTCTATCTGAAGGCCAGCAAAGAAGTGCTCTTGGCTCGCGTAGGAGCGCGCCAAAACCACTACATGAAAGATTCCATGGTTCTGAGCCAGCTGGCCGCACTGGAGGAGCCTGGCGAAGACGAGGTGCGGCGATTGCACGACGTGGACATCATCGACGTGTCTGGCTCACCCAAGGAGGTCGAAGCACTTGCAACGGCCGTTGCCGATAGCGTTATCGCCAGCTCGAGCTCATGACGCTAGCATAAAGGATCAGCTAGCTCTGGTTTTTTCCTCCATGCATGTTTCATTTTTCTTTGCCGTATTCCGCATTCATGGTCATGTGATTTTACCCAACGTTTCAAGCATTTTATGAGCACATCGGCAATTAGGAGAGGGAAGTGGGCTCAGAAAAAAAAAATGGCGCAACGATGCTCTATACCCTCGTTGCCGCGACAGGGGGTGCGTTGTGGGCGATGGATGGTTACGACGTGTGGCTGCTGGTAACCCGGAAGGCTTTCCGGATCTGCCGAAAGCAAGCATTTTCATATGAGGTAATCCAATGGGCGTCTGTAATGCGTTTAGCGTAGCTTAGCATGCATACTTTTCAATCTCTCCTTCTTCTCAGCTCGTGTCGGGTCCTTTACGCTACAGGACGGGGAAGGGATCCGATGGGTATGGGCTACCGCGGTAGAAACCCTCTCCGAAAGGTACTCGTGATCATCGGGTCTGGTGGAACTTATCGCGAGTCTTACCCACCGAGTGAGCAGCGGGCCTGGAATCCTTGAGACGCTGTGGGTGGAAGCCCAACACAGTAGATCAGAAATTGCTTTTTCAATCCACCGTGCCGTCCCGCCAGTGAATGCTGCCGTCGTCAACGTGCAAGAAACACTCCACCTCACGGCAAGCAAACTGGTACTGTTATGCGACTTCGCCATCAAACACTCTGTGAATGTTGAATTAAGCATCCAAGATCCAGCGAGCCGGGAAGGGTAGTGCAAGCCATGGCCTACTTGCGCCTTGGGCCAATTGTGGGGTGGAATGGCTTCTCCAGTTGGGGGAGGGGTGCCCGCCCTTAGCAGTCACATGCTCGCGCGGCACCTTCGCAGCACATGGCAGACGTGACGCACGCTGAGAGGAAACAAAAAGGCGCTTCCTCTCTCTTCGTTCCAGAACCCGGATAGCCGCAGACAACCTCCAGTCGAACACCAACTTTCCTGGACCCATTTTCCACCACTCTCGGCCAATCAGCTGCTAGCGCCAGCTTCTTTTCCCCAGATCACGTTCCCTCAGTCCTTACCGAGCGACCGAAACGGAACGCGGCTACCCTCGGACTTTGCGTGCCTCAGCGCAGCTGGCAGGAGCAAGCAAGTAGCAGAAAATCTGCGGCTTATGTACCATCCCGCCATGTCTTTTCTTCTCGCGACAGTGCTCCCGCCTCCTTGAAAGCATCCTCTTTTATTTTTCCCTTACCCTTCCAAGTCGGAACCATGTCCCGCGAAGCCACCCGTTTTCTTTGTCGCTCCGCGCTCCGCACGAGAGGCGCGCCAATGGCTGCGCGGAGGAACTGGCGGAATGGCGGGCTGCAGGCAACGGCGCAGAGAGGATTCAGCGGGACGGGGAACCTTGGTGTCGTGAAGCCGTATCTGCTGGCGGATATTGGCGAAGGTACGTGGCTGACATGCTTGGGAGGGAAGGTGTATAAGCTGATTGCTGGCGTGCAGGTATCACCGAATGCCAGGTTATCCAGTGGTTTGTACAGCCGGGGGCGCGTGTCGAGCAATTCGATCCGATCTGTGAAGTACAGTCGGATAAGGCGTCTGTTGAGGTATGTGAGGAGCTGGAGACTGGCGGGGAGAGGAGAGGGGCTAATGCGGGGGTAGATTACGTCGAGGTTCGATGGGGTGATTAGGAAGCTGTACTATGAGGCCGATGACATGGCGAAGGTGGGGAAGGTATGCGGATCCTCCTTTTTCGTGTTAGAGTGCTATGTGCTGATTCAGAAAGCCATTGGTAGACATCGACATTCAGAGCGAGATCTCCGAAGCCGACCAAGCGGTGCTTAGCGGAGGCGCGGACAAACCAACGATGGAAGTGCCCAAACAAACAGAGCCTGGAAAACAGGAGATAGAAGTAGAGAGGAACGATACAGCTGCTGTTACGGGAACCGTGCCTGAGCCGGTGCCGTCGCAAAAGTTGACTACCGAGCCTGACGCTGGGGAATCGACGCCGTCGAGAACGTTAGGGAAGCACGCATCTCTGGCAACGCCTGCAGTGCGACATGTGCTGAAGCAAATGAAGATCAATATCGAGGAAATAGAAGGGACAGGGAAGGACGGGCGCGTTCTGAAGGAAGACGTTCACAAGTTCAGTCAGGCGAGAAAGGAAGCCACAGCTGCTGCTGCCACGCCATTAACACCGCCAGCGCCAACACAACAACTGGAAGACCAAGTCAAGCCTCTCAATCCAGTCCAAAATGCCATGTACAAGCAAATGACACGCTCCCTTTCAATACCACACTTTCTCTACACCGACACGATAGACTTAACGGCCCTGCAGGCACTCCGACAAAAGCTCAATGCCGGTAAAGAAAAATCCGAGCGCATCACCACCTTCCCCTTCATCATCAAAGCCATCTCGCTCGCCCTGCAGAAATACCCAATTCTCAACTCCCACCTTGACAATACCACCAACCCAGACAAACCGCATCTCATCTACAAAGCCACGCACAACATCGGCATCGCCGTAGATTCTCCTCTCGGCCTCCTCGTCCCCGTCATCCGCAACGTCCAATCCCTCTCTATTGAAGCCATTGCCCAAGAAATCTTGCGCCTCAGTGGACTCGCACGAGCAGGGAAGCTGTCGTCGGCTGATCTGAGCGGCGCGACCTTTACCGTGAGCAATATTGGGAAAATTGGTGGGACGTCGGTAGCACCCGTAATCGTGACGCCGCAGGTGGGCATCGTGGCGATAGGAAAGGCAAGGGCGGTGCCAGCGTTTGGGGAGAATGGAGAGATTGTGAGGAAGGAGGAGTGCGTGTTCAGCTGGAGTGCGGATCATAGGGTTATCGATGGAGCAACAGCGGCGAGGCTCGCGGAGACGGTCAGGGGGTATTTGGAGAGGGTGGAGACGATGGTGTTTAAGCTCAGGTGAGAGATGGGGTGAATGCTGAGTGTAAAAACGAAAATTAGAGTAGGGGTATCACAAGAGAAGAAGAAAAGTCATTTGATTCTATATTTCTCGATAGACTGAGTCTATCTGAAGTCTAGCCTTGCTCTACTACCCCACTATACATGCACAAGTCGAAAACAAAGTTTACCCAAGTTGGAAAGAATAACAACCATGGCTGGTATTGAACACGGCCGTCTTCAACAGACTGTTAAAGGTTTACTCTCAAAAGCGCTGACGAACCAATAGGAAGAACTTCGAATAGCAATAGCCTCAAAATTGGTCAGTAGGATCCATTCCCACTCAAGCTAAATCCAGTGTTTCGGGGCAACTTTGCCGCACTGGAACGGAAGCTGGTTCTGCTCGCATGCACGGAGAGAAAAATATGATTCAGTACTGCGTTATCAGGAGAGTATATATTTGTGTGACAAAGTTTACTACAGTCTTCCGTAAACAAAACATGCTATGTGACGTAGACAAAACCACCCCTACCCCACACCCCACCACCTGACTCGAGCAGCCCCGCGCATGACTCGCACAAGGACGCGTTCAAGCTCCAGCTCCGCGTCCACCCAACCAGCAACTGCTCCACCTCCACACGACCTCAAGCTTCATTCACGGCTCACAAGCCAGCTACGATGTCTCTAAAATCTACAGGCCCCGAAGCCACGCTCTTGCCATCGAACAAAACCTCCGCTTCAAACAGCCTCACTTATCCTTACCTCTACAACTTCCCACCCTTCTTCGAGCTGCAGCCCGTCCAGCAAACCCGCTCCGCCCAGCTTGCCGCCTGGTCCGCTTTCATCCAATCCTACTGCCGTCACCACCGCCTCTTCGCCCTGACTCCCATCGATGCGCTACCCACCCCTCTCTTCACAAACGCCGCCATATCCCACGCCCTCCGCCTCAAAGACGCGCGCGCAGTCCTGTCATGGATGGCAAGCAAAGAAGGAGGCCACCGCGCGGAATGGATAAACTCGAGCAACAGTAAAAAAAGCGGGGGTGGGGAGGAGGATGGGGGTGCGGCGCGATGCTGGATCTTCTGGCGGACGCCCGAGGAGTGGGCGGGCTTGTTGGAGGAGTGGGTGGAGCGCACGGGTCAGAAGGGGTCCGTGGTGACGCTGTATGAGATTACAGAGAGCGATGCGACGAAGAGGGAAGAATTTTGGGGCATGGATGCAGAGCTACTGATGAGGTGTTTGCAGGTGTGCGTGAAGAGGGGGAAAGCGCAGGTTTTTGGGAGTGAGGGGAGCGAGGGTGTAAAGTTCTTTTGAAGACACAGAAGTTGAAATATTCAGTTCATTGTTAGCTCCTCATAGGGAAGGGGCGCCTTCGGTTTGCAACAGTGACGCCATCCAGTGCCGGCCACCACCTTGTCCAAAGATCACTTTTGGGAGGGTAGCTGCAGGTGGTATGAAAGCCTTTCCATATCCTCCAACTCATCCATGATTCCAAAAATAGTCCATCTGTTCCTTTTGCTAACAAGCCAAAGTTGTAGTTCACAGACTGGTTTCCTCTTTCATGCAGTGGGTATTATATGTTTATATGAAGCGGCAATCCAGTCTCATTTTACACTCAACTTCATCTTATATTCCGATCCAGATCGATGTCAGGGAAATCAAAGTCAATACACCCCATGAAAGAGAAACGTGTGTCGCCAGACTGCTGACACTCACAATCTCTGGGATTCCTGTCTCTTTGACACCGTCAACCTTACACACCACTGTGCACCCCTTCCCCTCTCTCTTGTCGAGAAGCTCACCATCACGCTTTTTATTACCCCCGCCAGGGCCTTCAACTGGCCCACTCGTGTTGAAAGTCATTTCTATCCACTGGATTTGGAACTCCGCTGAATTGCCCACACTCATGTTGCCGGACCATTCTCCTCCGTCTGACCACATGTTTATGACAAGGCCACTTGGCTTACGGGGCACGGAATACGTGTTGGCCGCAACCTGCTTATCGTTCAAGTACCAATAGCTGTTCTTGTCAAGCCAGTCGATGCGATGCATCTGCCAGTCGTCCCAGGCAGGAAGTTTGTCAGGAGCTTGAGACGCCGTGGCGACTTCGTTACCCTTTTTGTCGACCGAGGGCTGATTCGTGTATCGGATCTTATCCTTGGGGTCGTCGGTCAAGATTTCGATATCGGATTCGTTCGTATCGTCGTAGAAAGTAAAGAAACCAGCAACGGCACCTCCAGCACCGATGACCCTTGCATACATTCGCATAGATACATGCATGAGGTTTTTCTGTTCGTTTTCAATCTCGGCGGCTGACTGGAAGTCCTCAGATCGGGTCGTACGGAGCGTGAGGTAGGTGAAAGGATCACTGCTGTCGTTGTTTTGCTGGAGGTAAACATTCGCAGGGGAGTTGACCATCCGAGTTGGAAAATCTTCGGTAGCATCCTTGCTCCAGTTTTGGATACTCCAATCTGTGTTCCAAGACGCACTGTTCAGAATATTTGCATCCCACACGTCTTGGCCGGGTGCATCTTTCCAGTCGTCGACGACATTTGGGGTTTTGACGTACTGCGCGGGCCTATCCGCCAGGCTCCGGAAATCATAGAAGCGATAGTATTGGAAGTATTGCGGAGTGCTTGAATCGGGACCGGAATCGACTACGTAGCAGGTGCAGTTATTAGTATTTTGGTGAGGCGTCGTTGAATTCAAAGCTATGTACTCGGCAGCAAGTGAGGGCCGAAGATGCAAAAGAAGAAACCATAGAGCTGCCAGGTGAGACCTGAGTCGTGCCTTCATTATGAGGGCGCTGGATGTGGGTTGAGCGTGAAGATTCAGTTGGATGTTCAAGAAGAAACAGAAGCGAGTGGCTTGCGTAGTACGGAACAGTGTGCTGGAGAAGAGGGGTCACCTGGAAAGCATGGTGGCAACGGTCTATGGCAGGCATTCAACCGTACGAAGATGCAAACAAAAGGAGGGCCCTGGCCGTCTTATATGGTCCGTTATTGTGACGAAAATATCGGAGCGTTTCAGCAGGCAGGCGTGGCGCAGCACTTTGGAAGGGATGCTGCATTGGCGCCCTTGTGATGCTGGTTCGAGTTTCGTTTTCTTCCGGCTCCGAGCTTGACACCGAACACGTCGATCTGGACCGCCGCTCTAACCGCATTCATTCTGTCGTGCCATCGAATGGTGCATATTGTACACCCGGGCCGGCGCCACATCGTGCATTGGATTTCCGGTATGTGCAATGTGACCTCGTGCGCAAGGCAAACTTCGAACGGCAGTCTGACTCGCTGTGGGCCCGAGATCCGAGCTCTTGGGCCAAATGGAAGGTCTGGAGGATAGAACTGACAAAGAGACCGAGAGAGAAATTGAAATACTCATTAAGTTACCCCTAGACAGCTGGGAACATGAAGACAATTAAGGTGTGAATCGCAAAAATCAAGTTGGCATATTCGTTGAAAAGACCAGCCCCTTCTTCCTACGAAAGACTACTCCGCAAGTGTGGCTGCCCCATGTTGAAGCTGAAAATGTGTGGTGTGAGAGTGTGGAATTGCTATGATGCTAGAAAGCGCTATGCCTATAGACTACCGCGCTAGTGTGATGTTACTGCCACACCGCCACTTCTATTACCTAAACTGAAAAAGAACGTCACCACGTGAATGATTGATTGCTGCAAGTAATAGTAAGGGGCCTCCGCCAATCCCGTGTCTGCGCGTCATTTGCGCGCTGCCTTCTGTGTAACCCAACACACAATATATAAACATGCCTCTGCAAATTGTTGCCACGTTTTAAACGCCGCTATCAGGATCATGACAGATCAAGACTTGAAGGAGAAAGCATCCTACTTCCAGCAGCAGGACCTGCTGGATCTCTCCGATGATGAAACCGGATTTCCTGACGCGGGTTTGCTGGCAGCAGAACGTGCGCTTGTTGATACCAAGGCGATGCCTCCACCGCCGACACTCGCCCATCAACGTAGCTTTCTAGGCCCTACACCCAGAGAACGACAGCAGGAATTTGAAACACATCCAAGTAAAAAAGCTCGACATAGTCTGTCACAGCGTCGCACTGCTCCAGAGCCAACGGAAAGGAGCATCCCAGCTACACAGCCGGAAAAAGCGCCGCCCAGTCCAGGCCGTGTGCGTCCAAGAAAGTTGAAGAAGACTGCATCCATGTCTGAATTCGCAATGAATGATGAAAAGCAATTCTACAAACGGATGGGGGCAATACCGCGCGAACTAAAGAACAAAAACGCAAAACTCGCCGACAACATTAACATGGAGCCAGAATCCAAGCAGGTCCTCAGAGGGCAACTGGTTTACTTTTACCCAAACAATGACACCAGCTCGGTACGCCGCATCCAGATACACAAGATCATTCAACTCGGAGCAGCTTGGGTCAAGATATGGAGAGACGATGTCAGCATTGTCATAGTAGACGAAGATCAGACGTGCTGCCAGCTTCTTCGCCATTTGAACAGAACAGGCTTTCCTGTAAGTACCCAATGCTTAAATTTTGGTATCGCGCTTACATTGGTCAAGTCCAAGACGATTGTTGTGAAATATGATCCATTCATCCCCGAAAGTATCTCGTATGGGGCTATGCGTGATCATACAGCACCTCGGTTCCTGGTCAAGAATGCTCCACGACCGAACTAGGTTCGGTGCCTACCGCCTTCCAACTCGTAAGAATCGCTTCGAATTAAACCTTCCAAGACAATTTCGCCAATAATCCATATGGTTATACATGTGGATGCTTGTCAACACATTTCTCTTGGTCATAGTGTTACTTGGGTGGATTTTACCGTGGAACCTGTGTGGCGTTTGAGCCAGCACAGTGAAAAAGCCTCGCACCTATAGTAGAGGCTCTCAGAGGGCCCTATTTGCCTGTTATTCTGTCCACAACACACTTATGAGGGTCTTCACTAGAGAATGCACGAGCAGCTCAAGGCTCAGATGTAGTAGTTAAAAGCGATCAGTTACATAAACACGTAAAAGCCTAGAGTGTCATGTACAGAGATCGCCGTCGTTTTTGACGCGCTAGAGCAGTAGACACGATATACCTACGGTTCCAGAAACTCCAACCCAGCCTATGCAATATTAACCATTCCATGCATCGCCGGAAAAAAAAACAGACCAGTGACTCCCCTAGATCCGCACACACGAACAACAGTTCATGGGTACCTTAGAACCGGCTACACCACGGAGAAGCGACCCGTCGCTGTACGAGCTGGCTCAGTAGCAAGGGAATTAGTTGCGTCCCTGAGCAGGTTCTGCAGTTCGCTCATCGCAGTGGTGACAGCGTTTTCGGTGTCACCCTCTACAAGGATGTAGAGCTTCGGGGCGTCGTTCTCTCCTGGCTCTGCAGGAGGGGCATAATAATTGCCCTTAGTTGTGATCGACACGCCTGTGCTATCAAGGATCTTGACGACATTGGACCGGTTTGTAACCGCCCATCTTGCCTTCTGGGGGAAGTCGTTGATTTCAATGGTTGAATGGAAAGCACCAGCATCCGGTCCTTTATTATCTATAGGCTGACCGTGATGAATCATGCCTTTCTTGCTTAGGCGATTGTCAACTTTGTTGGCAACTGCCATCGCAATCTCCTTGGGAGTCATTGACTTAGCTGTCGCAGCAGCCTGGGGGCGCTCCGTCCTGTTGACCACAGGCTTACTGCTCAGCAAGCGCATGTAAGCGGGTTCAGCAACTGTGGGTTCAACAGAGTTTCCTGCAGGAGCAGCAGGAGCCGCAGCAGTAGCAAGATCGGGAGCGATGGGACCAGCCTCAGGTTTCTTCGCAGGCTCTGGCTCATCATCACTAGAATCTTCGCCGTCGATATGGTGCGCTCGCTTTTCACGCTGCTTCTCGAGAGCGCGAGTTTGCTCAAGTTTATCAAGGCCTTTGCCACCGAAGCCGCCGCCGAGACCGTACAGCTTTACCTCACCGGACGCAAGCTTCGCCTCGAACTCAGTGACCATCTCCTTTATCTCATTCGGCACTTCCTGTCCGCTGTCTTTCAAAGCCTTAGCGACATGATAGGCATAGCGCTCCTGACCAGGCCTTTCAACAAAGGTAACGGCCACTCCCTTTTTGCCGGCACGACCTGTACGTCCGCATCTATGTACATAGTCTTCCAAGTGAGTGGGACAATCGAAATTGATGACCATAGCAAGGCCAGGTACGTCTAGACCACGTGCAGCAACCGAGGTAGCAATTAAAATGGACATTTGACCCTGTTTAAACTTCGTTAAAGCCTCGTTCCGGTCATCGACGTCTTTGGCACCATAGATGGAATTGACTTGACTAATGGAATACTTCGCTTTGAGTAGCTCACTGAGAAGGTAATCGGCACTTTCTTGGCGCTCAACGAAGATCAAACACTGAGCTTGTTCATTGTCCAGGAAAAGCGAACCAAGCCTTAGAAGAAGCTCCTTCACTTTGTCATCTGGATGAGCTGAAACTGTAACCACTTCTTGGGTGACATCAGAGGCAACGACGCTGCGTCCGCCAACCGTAATCTCGACAGGATCTTTCAATAGAGCGCTTCGTGCCGAAGACTGCAATGGTTTGGGAAATGTAGCGGAAAAAAGGATTGTCTGTCGGTCCTGACGAACGTTCCGCAGGATTTTCGTCACTTGGGGCTCAAAACCCATATCGAACATGCGATCAGCTTCATCCAGGATAACATATGTGACGCGTCTGAAATTCAGGACCCTGCCTGAGTTGCTTATAAGCAGCTCGATTAGACGTCCTGGAGTAGCAACCAGAACGTGATTATTACCACGCTTAATCATCGCAATGTGCTCGGCAATAGAGACACCTCCACACGCAGACACGATATTAAGCTTTGATGCCTTTAGAAAAGGTTTTAGCTCGGTCTGGATTTGGTCTGCTAGTTCTCGCGTAGGTGCGAGAATAAGCCCAATCGGGCCGTCAGTTGCCTTCAGAGGGGGTTGATCAAGGATGTGCCGGATCATAGGAAGGCCAAATGCCAAAGTCTTTCCAGAACCGGTTTTGGCAACTCCAATCAAATCCCTACCGGACTCAGCAATAGGGATTGCCTGGGACTGAATTGGAGTTGGCCGCTCATATCGGCGCTCATTCAACACGTTCATAGTAGCTTGTAGCAGGCCCATCTGAGCCCACTTAACTACAGGGCGAGCAATCCCGTCTTTTGGTTTGACCTTAATTCCGTCAAGATCGTGCCGAAGCTCCCGTACTTCTTCCTCTGTCATGTTTGCGACATCCGCAGGCTCAATATAGAAATCCTTGCGGATAGGTATATAGTCGATTTTGGAATGGTCCACAACAGGAATGTCCTTCTTTCTTTTCTTGGTCATCACCATGCTGTCAGCCCCTTCCACGGCTGTAACATCTGGTTCGAGATCTTCCATAAACATTGCTTGACCTTGATGAGAAGTCTCTGCTGCATTTGGATCCGTACCGATGGCAGCCATAAAGGCGTCGAGTGGATCTACTGCTTCGTCCTGATTTTCAGCCACATCATCAACAGCCATACCCTCCCCATGGCCCTCGACGATAGCTGAAGCCGCTTCCACTTGGATATCTTCCTTGGCCCATTCATCACGGCGCTTTTCAAGCTGCGCCTGAACTTGAGCATTGTGCTCTTCGTCATCAGAACCGATATCACTCATCTCCACGTCTTCAGTATTGTCCATTTCCGGTACTTCTTCGTCGAGGGGAAATTCAGGTAGCGCCTGAAGAGAGCGCTTGCTTTGATCCTCCTCATCATCAAGTAAATTCTTCCCGGTACGCTGCTCGTTCTCGGGAGCAGTCGCGCTGGCTCGTCCAAAGGACGCAAGGTTTCCACTTACCTTCACCGGCAAGACACCTGCACTTGTTAGCTTGAATGGCTTGAATTTGGGGCAAGAGGTTGCTGTACTGGCTCCGTAGGTTTTCGCTTTTACAGCTTGAAATGTTGTTGAACGAGAAGCAGCGGTCGTATCGGCTTGAAACGGACGCTTTAACGAGACAGGAGGGACTTTAGACTTAGTTTTGGACTTGCCCGATGCTTGCTTCGCTTGACGTGGAGGGGGTGTAGGTTCGGCCGGTGTAGCATGTTTATCTACAAGTGTAGAACATGTAGATTCAGTCGGAGTAGCTGTTGGGGAAGCAGTGATCCGTTTGTCGCCAACCGCAGAGCTGTTCTTGAGCTCCCTGTCTTTCTTCCATTGCTCTACTCTTTGTTTTGTTTTCTCTTGCTTGGCGGCTAGCCGCTCTTGCTCCGTCATTTCAAAATTTTGGCTTTCTTGTTTTCTCTTTTCAACATCTGTATTTTGCATGCCTTCATGTGACAACCTGCTGGCTCTTGAGGCAGACCTCGCATCTGCTACAGGAGTAGCAGAGCTACGGAGCTCATCATTGCGGCGCCGGTGGCTTTCCCAGCGATCATCGTGTCTGTACCGCCGGTCATCGCGAAATCTATCGCGTGACCTGTCGCGGTCTCGCTCACGGCGAGGTGAACGGGTGCGAGATCGTGCGCGGTAGGATTCACGGTCGACATCACGGCGAGGTGAACGGGTACGAGATCGTGGACGATATGCTTCGCGGTCTCGCTCGCGGCGGTCGTCTCTGTCACGACGGTCATTACGCTCACGGCGGTCTTCACGATCACGGCGGTCGTCACGACGGCGGTCGTCTCGGTCGCCTCGGTCGCGGCCTCTGTCGAAGTCGCGGCCGTTATAGCGATCGTCACGATAGTGGGAATCACGCCTGTCGTCGCGGCGCGGAGGGGGGTTGTAGCGACCACCACCACCACGGTCGTGGTTCGTCCTTGCTGAATTAGTGGCGCGAGACGCCATGACCGCTTTCGGAGGAATACTGTGAGGTTCGTGTCGAGTAGTTCCTGTGCAGGCGCACTATCCACGGAAGATTGGCTTGTTGTGGTGTGCTGAGAGGGGAGCGGCAGCAGTAGCGTGGAGAGAAGAAAGTTAGACGCACGTCGGCGAAGGCATTTCGGGCCCGTGCGCGGCTAGCTCGAGGCTATCTAGTGGCCCACGCCAGGCCGCAGGTGAGCACGTGATGCAGGAAGAGGTGGTGAACCGCGAAATTCGATCCAGCGCTGTGCCTATCTGCAATTGGTGGTGATTCCACGAAGCTAAAACGAGCCATCCCGGGTGAACGGCGTAATTTACTGCATCCCCTCGGCTAACACATATTGCGGATCGATCTGCAGGCCAATTCTGCTCATGTTCAGCGTTGTTTTGCAGGCTCCCTACCCAGACAAGCTGCAGTAGTGCCGGCCGCTCTTGGCACGTGCTTATCGATAACAGTTTTGCCGGACCAAATTTTCTGGCACATCGGGGTCGCAGCTACACTGAGACGCTGACGGCAGCAATGGCGCCAAATCCACGCAAACGGAAAGCTGTGACTCGCGATGTGCCTGCTGCGAGTGACTCTGACCAAGAATTGGCAGATGGCCTCCTGGACGGCATATTATCACACAGTGAAGACGACTCTGATGGGAGCCAGAACGAAGACGAAGAGAGCGATATCAGCAGTGTCATAGAAGGTCTTTCTGATGTAGATGAAGAGGAAGATGAGGGAGATTCGGATACTGACCCTGAAGGCGACGAGGAAGACATACGCGAGCAGATACGCAAGCTTAAAACAACGGATGCGCTATCAGAGTTGGACAGCAACCATTTGTCCGTCGCTTTGCAGTCTGGATCTCGAGCAGATGCAGACCTCGATGAGCAGGAAGCCAGCAACATGAAGCGCAACTACATCGTCACAACGGATGCCAACGGCAATCCACGTTACTTATACAAAGAAATCGATCCTGTGTATGATTCAGACGATTCAGGCGCTGCTGAAGTCACCAACACCATTGGCAACATTCCGCTTACATACTACGATGAGTACCCTCACATTGGATATGACATCAATGGCAAGAAGATCATGCGACCGGCCAGGGGCGAGGCATTGGATGCTCTATTGGATCAGATTGATATACCAAAGGGCTGGACTGGTTTGACGGATCCAGCGACCGGAAAGCCCTTGAACTTATCTGAAGAAGAGCTGGATGTGCTGAAACGGCTTACGCGAAATGAGGTGGTTGAAGACGGCTACGACCCTTATCCGGAAATGGTGCACTATTTTTCTGGAAAGCAAGAAGTCATGCCGTTGAGCGCTGCCCCAGAGCCAAAACGAAGATTTGTGCCTTCGAAGCACGAAGCGAAGCGTGTAATGAAGATCGTAAAGGCCATCCGAGAAGGTCGCATCCAGCCTTACAAGCCTCCTTCTGAGGAAGAGGAGGACGAGCGAGTGTACTATGATGTTTGGTCTGATGAGAAGCCACGCCCCGAGAATTCGATGCACCTTGCCGCCCCTAAATTACCACCCCCCGGATATGATGCCAGTTATCATCCTCCTCCGGAATATCTTCCCGATAAGGACGAAGAGGCTGCGTGGCTAGAAGCCGATGAGGAAGATCGAGAAAGAGACTTCCTTCCCAAGAGTTATGAAGCGCTGAGAAAAGTACCCGGCTATGAGCGTTTTGTTAAGGAACGATTCGAGCGAAGCCTTGACTTATATTTAGCTCCTCGGGTACGAAGGAATAAGCTTAACATTGATCCAGAGTCGTTATTGCCTAAGCTTCCCAATCCCGAAGATCTGAAGCCGTTTCCCACGACTTGTGCGGCAATTCTTCGGGGCCAGGAAGGGCGTGTTCGGAGCGTTTCGTTTGATCCTCATGGCATATATATTGCGAGTGGTGGCGACGACGGCTATGTCCGCATTTGGGAGGTACTCACCGGGCGCCAAGTGTGGAATGTCAAGCTATCCGATGAAGACGCCGTAGACGTAGTCAAGTGGAGACCAGACAAGAACTCTTCTGTTCTGGCTGGGGCGGCTGGAGAGAGTGTGTATTTGATCGTGCCGTTCACACTACTCTCACCAGAGATGGAGCAAGCGAGTCGCGATATCCTGGATGCAGGCTGGGGTTATGCAGCTTCAAAACCTTCCACGAACACAAATGGTGTCACAAAAGAGCCTGCTGGGAAATGGGCTCGCCCTGGCGTTAGACTGGAATCCAAAGGTGTGCTTGTGCAAACAACAGTCCGATCAGCCGTCAAGGTTATCAATTGGCACAGAAAAGGCGATTATTTTGCTACGGTATCTCCCCGGGGCCAGAGTACCTCTGTCGCCATCCACACGCTGTCTAAACACCTCACCCAACTGCCTTTCCGCCGTCTGAAAGGAATTGCCCAGACGGCTCAATTCCATCCATCCAAGGCAATCTTCTTTGTCGCTACCAGGAACACGATCCGCAGCTACGACCTCGCCAAGCAGGAATTGGTCAAGATCTTGCAACCTGGCGCAAAGTGGATCTCGTCGATGGATGTGCATCCCGGTGGAGACAATATCATTGTGGGTACTTACGACAAGCGGCTACTATGGCATGACTTGGACCTATCTACAAAGCCGTACAAGACATTGCGCTTCCACCAGGAGGCCATTCGCGCGGTGCGCTTCCACCAGGGTGGCCTACCGCTGTTCGCCGATGCTAGTGACGACGGTAGTCTGCAAATCTTCCACGGCAAGGTGGTGGGCGATTTGATGGAGAATGCAACCATTGTGCCGCTCAAGGTGCTCAAGGGTCACAAGGTCAGGAGCAGGTTGGGAGTTATGGATGTTGACTGGCATCCAAAGGAACCATGGTGTGTAAGTGCAGGCGCTGACGGCACGTGTCGGGTGTGGAATTAGATACCAGCATTATTGCACTTCCTAGTACTGGTTTGACGCTTCGGAAAAAATCATAGTCTCGCGCAGCTTGAGTGCCATGTAGGAGTGGCCAGTGAATGCATTTGAACGAAGTCGACAACACCACGCCACGTGAAAATCTGCCCCGAATAGGCAAGAATTGCAAAACATGTTGGACTTGCTCGCCACAGCGTCCAGCTGTTGGGGATTGATTGCGTGCAGGCGACTGGCGCATCCCGCGCAGAGGGCGTCACATGCGGGGGCGGTCCAATCGCCAGCAGGGAGAGGGCTGGCCAGCACGTGCTCATCGCAGCGCTCTGGAGCGCATCGGAGGCAGCTCACCTCAAGGCTGGGGCCAGCGATGGGATGGTTTGTACAATAGGAGGGGCAGCACTGGTTCGCGGTGCAGGAGAGGGCCGAGAAGGACACGCCCATAGCTCACTGGCTGTGGTTCGAGGGCGTCTGAGGCTGTCTGGGTCGGAGCGTTGAGCTGCCATATCCCACATGTCGCAACGCGCCCTCCTGATTGGCCACTAGCCAAGTGCAATCGCAAGGCACCTCGCGGACGTCTGCACGCGACACTGTTGATTATGCCCGCCACCATGTCTCACTGTCTCTCTCTCCATCTTTCTGTCCTCCTGTCCGACCTGCGTGCTGCATTGGTCTCTGAAGTGCTGTTGCTGCCTCTCAGATGAGCCCCAGAGCCGGCCAGCGCCCCATCATGCCTCGTCCCAGCTTTCCCCCAACCCCAGCACCATCTACCGACATCACCGGCAAGAGTAACGTCCACGCTGGCCAATTCGACAACACCTTTGCTCTGCCGCCCGCTGCTATTAGTAGTAGTACAAGAAGAAGCACCTCAGAGGCCGCTTCGTCGGCTGCCTCGAATGCCTCCGACTCCTCCTATCGCCCACTTTCCCCCGCCTCTCCGGTAGCGACAACCAAAAATGTCGCAACCACCAAAAATGCCGCAGCGCCGCGAAGGCGTCCGACGTCGAGCCAGAGCGTCATCACAAAGGACGACTATTCTCTTCCCCCACCGCCTACACGCTCGCGCAAGATCATCCAGATGAAGCCGAAGGAGGCCCAGGAGCAGCACGAGACAGCGGCCTCGCCAACATCGGCAGCCAAGTCAGGGCCCGCCACGGGCAGCAAGAGGAAACATTCGGGGGGTACGACCGCTGCGGGGAGGAAGATGGCGCGCAAGACGGCACACAGCTTGATTGAACGGAGAAGGAGGTCCAAGATGAACGAGGAGTTTGGCGTGCTGAAAGATATGATCCCCGCATGTGCGGGGCAGGAGATGCACAAGCTTGCCATCTTGCAGGTACGCTTCAATAAATAGCATTTGTCAAGCTGTAGAAACTAACGGCGTATAGGCGAGCATCGAGTATATGCGGTATCTGCAACAATGTGTTGATGATTTGAAGGCTGTACATCGTCCACGGCGGCTTTCGCCTGTTCCACAACTTAAGCAGCCCCTCACCGTTGCCGACGTTAACACCGTGGATGAAGAGGACGATGAAGAAGACGAGGATGAGGAGATGTCGGATGCTATTTCCCCAAAGCATACCGTTGCAGCAGATCGGCAATCGACTTACCGATTCGCCAACGCGTCCCCCGCCATACATCCCTCAGACCGAAGCGCCTACTCTGCCACTGCATCGCCTGCTATCCACCCTAGTGATGTCCAGAACTACTCGGTCACAATATCTCCCACTCTCCAACCCTCAGACCCGCATCATTATTCTTTGGCCTCTTCCATACACTCGACAGCTACATCGCCCTTGATCCAGGCATCACCGGCGTTTGGAGGGCAAGCGTCATCGCGAGCGCAATTCCAGAACCCGTTTCCTACGGCTCCCGCAAGCAAGAACTCTTTATCAGGGCCAGCCAGTGGCAATTTTGCTCTCACTTCACCAGCACTCGGTCCGCAGGCCGATCGCGAAGACCACGAAGCCACCGAGGCGCTTTTGATGCTGAATACTGACCGGAGGAGCTGGCATGGTGGGGGACGAGGGATGAGCGTCAAAGATCTTCTCGCTGGGTAATGCCATACACCAACTCACGTGCTGATTGATGAAGTAAGAGATCAGCCTGGGGAACTGTTTAAGAGTTTCTAGGAGCTCTGTGCCATGGAATGGCGGATAGCGCGCCGCATTTATTCGTTAGTTTGGAGGGTATACACAATATTGCAATGTTTCGTACGATCTGGGTAGACTTCGGCCTCGTAAAAGGAGACCTGACTAGTAAAACGGCGTTGGAGGTTATCTGTTCTTTTGCTCTTAGTAGAACGTTTGAAGCTTAGGGCACATACTGCGTTGTGGGTGCGCCTAGAGGCTGTATTCTGTGCGAAAATAGAGAATTTGGGTGCCTCATCAAAAATCCTCAAGTGATAAAAATAGGTGCCACTGGTTGCGCAGTTGGTCCATCCGTTTTGGGCGTGAACAACCGCATAAGTACTTTGATAAACACATTGAGACGGCTGGCCTAACTAAATTGCTTCCAGAAACAAGCTAGGTCAAGGACTCTTCAAAAACAGTTCTGTACGTCAGAACTATTTTGGCTTGGGTGCCCCCATGTGTCTCCGGACGCGTGGGGAGCCGAACGCATTTCTCTTATATACACCTTGGCCTTTGCGCCGCGTTCCTTGCCTATGAGCCTTTGAGACCCTTTCAAACTACGCCAGGGCACAGAGTGCGCCGCCTGCGATGATCGCTTTCCAATCCAGGAAACTATAGATAGGAGGCACAGCTGCCCATGTGTTGTACGAGGACCCACAAACCATGCGCTGACCCATATCGGTGTTACCCGGTGATAGACTGCAGACGTGCATTTGACTCATCGATGCTCGGGCAGCACGCGATTTTCCTACATCTCGGAGAACTTGCCAGGTCCGAATTGGACGGGCAGCGTACGGAGGTGCGCAGGTGAGGTTGTTTATGATTTGCTATTCCCAACATCATAGTCATTGTTCGATTTCCTAGCTCTTTCGCTTTCGATCTTCTGCATATCTCTTGCCTTCATCTCATTTACCAACATGTTTGTTTTCCCGATCGTTGAGGGTCGTTTACAAAGCAGGATCCCTTATCCCTGTCGTCGGTGCTTCACAAAACGCGAGAGCCGAGCCTCCGAGGTGAAGCTTGAGAGTGATCAGGTACACAGGGGCCTACCTCATGGAAAACAACGGCACGAGCCACGTGCTCGGAACGGTGAGAGACTTGGACAAGCGCAACGCTTACCTTTTTGGGGCGTTTGATGTACGAAATGCCGCGCAGGAATGTCGCAGATGTCAGCGGACGGAGTGCTGTAGGGCTTAGCCAGGCCAGCGGGCAAGCTTTTGACCATTCCTCCAACGGCATGGCCCGAGTCGGCCGACTCGGTTAAGTGCGCTCGAGCAGGATCTACCCCACCAACCAAGGGCCCGTTGGGAATGGTGTACACGGAGATAACGCCAAAGTCCACTCAGGTGATTGCACGGTGATAGTTTATAGGGTGCAGGCTTTCTCGGCCCATTATTGAATCACGAACTGCCGCGTTTTGTTTGTTACACGTTTCAACAACGTCTCTTGGAATTTTTATCTTCTCGGCACCACCACTTGAAAGAATATTAGTTTCGACAATTGGCCGAGAAAGAAATAACGTGCATCGAGTGCATCCCAGCGAGCGCCATGTCCGCGGAGGAAAAGAGAGCACCTTCTCGCGCAAGTACCGAAGACACAAAAACAGTTGTTGAAAAAGATTTGGAGAAGGGCATAATACCTGAGAAGCATGTCGATCAATCTACAGTGCAGGTATGAATCGTATTGACGCCCTTTGCTGTGATAGAAACTTACACCTACAAGGCGTCCAGTGAGCCTCATGATGATATCGGCAGCGAGCTTGAGAAGCACCTGTCTCGAAAGAGCACTAGGAAGCAGCATCTAGCACCTGAAGTCTTTCCACTGACAGACCTCGACAAGAATCTTGTTGGATGGGACTCCCAGGATGATCCAACGAACCCGCGCAACTTCCCAGAAAACCACAAGTGGTTCACGCTGGCGTTGATATCGGCCATCACGTTCTTGTGTCCACTAACTTCATCAATTTTTGCGCCTGCCGTAGGCTTCATGAGTGCCGACTTCCATAACACATCAGAGATCCTCGGCGCTTTTGCCGTGAGCGTGTTCGTCCTGGGCTTTGCTGTAAGTGATTGGCATAGCAAATAATCAACTGTGTAACTAACAAACACAAATTTAGTGTGGCCCACTCCTCCTCGGACCACTCTCTGAGATCTATGGTCGTCGAGTTGTCCTCAACGGCTCAAATATTTTCTTCTGTGCCTTCGATCTGGGATGCGCACTTGCACCTAATCTCACCGGTCTCATTATCATGAGATTTCTAGGTGGCGTCGGGGGCTCCGCTTGTTTGACCGTTGGACCTGGTGTCATTGCTGACCTCTTCCCTACTGAGCAGCGTGGCAAGGCTATGGCTCTTTATTCGTCCGGCGTACTTTTCGGCCCGATCTTGGGGCCAATATGCGGTGGATTTATTGCTCAGAACGCAGGCTGGCGGTGGGTTTTCTGGGTCGTCTTCATCGCTAGTTGCATCATTGCCAGTGGCCTCGTTATCCTATACCGAGAGACGAACCACGTCGTCCTACTAAACCGGAAGACCGCACGCCTGAGGAAGGAACTGAACCGTCCCGAGCTGCAGAATATCCTGACTCACCAAAAGGATGCCGCTTCCGTCTCCCCAGGCACAGTCCTCAAACAGGGCATCATCCGCCCCCTCAAAATGCTCACGAGGTCCCCAGTCATCCTCTCTCTCAGCTTATACATGGCTTTCATCTTCGGCCTTCTTTATCTCCTCTTCACAACCATCACAGTCGTCTATGTTGAAACGTACCACTGGTCTCCCCAGTTCTGCGGTCTCGCGTATCTCGGCTTAGGAATTGGCTTCTTTATGGGCCTTATTTTCGTAGCACGCACCTCCGATGCTACCATCATCAAGCTTACGAAGTCAAACAACAACGTCTACGAGCCCGAGTTCCGTCTCGCCTCATGCCTCTTCTTCGGCTTCTTCATTCCCATTTCCTTCTTCTGGTAAGTTTTGTAAACTCCCTTCCAACACAAAAAGAAATGCCGCTAATACTAAGTTCCAGGTACGGCTGGTGCACAGACAAGAAAACACACTGGATCGTACCCATTATTGGCCTCATCCCCTTCGGCTTTGGCTCCATGGGTGTCTTCATGCCCATCCAGACGTACCTCGTTGACACGTACCCGCAGTACGCCGCGTCGGGCATGGCCGCGCTGAGCTGCGTCCGCATGCTGTTCGGCGCGCTGCTGCCGCTCGCGGGACCCAGCATGTACCGCAGCCTGGGCCTCGGTTGGGGGAATAGCTTGCTGGGGTTTATAGGTGTCGCAATGATTCCCGTGCCGGCACTAGTGTTCAAGTATGGAGGTAGGGTGAGGAAGCGGTGGCCGCTGAAGTTGTAAGGCGTGATATTCTAGGCGATGGGGTTCTTTGTGCTGGATTTCCTATGTTCGAGATTCAGACGGTGTGAATCTTTTATTAGGGGTGAATTTGGGTTCACTTTGCATCTGCATTTGCATGGGCGGATAGACGCATCAGGTAGGGGCTTTCTCAGTGCGTGGATATCTTTCGGTATTAGCTTGTAATATGGGAGCGCGTCTCTACTTTCGGATCACATCTAGCCAATCGACGGGGAAAATCAATGACGGATGGTGTTTTCTAGGTCAACTCATTGGGTATCACAAAATCAGAAGTAAGAACCATGCAAAGCACCCTTTGCAGACCAACAAAAAAGGTGTGAAAAAATAACTACTAGCACTTGACTGGCAAGCCAACAATCGATATCATTGACGGATCTGTTCAGGAATACTACAAAGCGGTTTGTTATATGAGTATTTATTGAAAAAAGGTTTTTTTTTCCAAAGTGGTATATTTTCGAACTGGTTGAGTATGGCGTGAATGTAATGCATAAGAAGCCTGGTGCAATCAACCCAAGTGAAAAGAATAGGTGTTTATTCAATAGCCCAACAGTCTACACCAGCACATACATGTCTTAAAGCCTAGTCAATGCAACACTGATACTTCGTATCGTATCGTATGTTTTATTAAACGGGGTGTAAAGAGTAGGTGGGAAGTAAGCACGCGAGGTATCGCTCTTTCCTTTCTTGACGCGTTAACTTCACCTGATGTCGCTCTCCAGCTTCACCGCTCGCGCCCACATTCCCACACGCACGACCGCCGTTAATCCTAACATTCCCATTACCGTGCAGAAAATGCCACCCTTTTCTCCGTTCAAACCGCCATTCCGCAGGAAAAGCCAGCGAGACCGAGGTTCCACCCGCAGCCAGCGGAGCTCAGCACTGAGATCTTCGCAGCGCTCTGAATCGATCATCTCGTCCGACTTACCCACAAAACCCCATATCCGAACATCTTCTTCGCAGCTGAGGAGCGGAGATATACCACAGCCATCTTCCAGTGGTCCCCACCATGAGAACGAACCGGGCCTTGATGCGGATGATGACTCGCTCAACGAGATCATCATGGCTGTTGACATGCAGCAGCGTGATACTGTAGGTTGTTGCTATTATGTCGCACGAGACCAAGCACTATTTTTCTTAGAGGACACGACGCTTGGCGGTGTCGATGTTGTCGAAGCTCGTGAGTTTCGTTTTTGTCATCACGTCTTAAAATTGAACCATCGTAGTGAAAGTATACATCGATCCAACTGTGATACTCGTTTCGACAAAAGTTGATGACTCTGTAATTGACAAGATTGATCCTGAGGCCAGAACTGTAACCTCAGAATCTGGTGATAGTGAGTCTGGAAACCAAACAATTCCAGTGTTCTATACTCACACTTAAAGATGATCAATTTCGCCTACCTTTCCTACTGGAGACACGCCCACATGGAGAATTCTCATATGATGCAGCGAAGAACAAATTGGCAAGTCTGAGGCTTAGAGACGATGAAGTATCACAACGCAATCTCATTATACCTGGTGATATACGCATGGAGGATCCTGCTTTCGATGACACTCACACCCCTGGCCAACAAAGCAAGCTCCTCCGCCTAGCAGGTTCAATTAATATGGAAAGTCGAATAACGGTACGCTCGTTGCCTCTTGATTTGATCTGTCTGTATTAAAAACGTTTAGATTGGATGTGCTGGAGCCCTCCTTTCTTACCTGCAGCGAAGGCGTGCCGCAGCCTATCTGCCAGGCGATTTGAGTTCACAAAAACTATTTCACGTTTCATACCTTGATATGTTTAGTCTTCGTGACACTATGTTGGGTCCTCAAATCGAAGTTGGGGTCACTACATTCTAATAAGTTTCAGGTTCGTCAACGTTGACACCCTATATTCTCTTCAGATCATGAAGAACGAATCGCATCCGAACAACCACAACCAAGGCCCAACCAAAGCAGCATCAAACTCCAAAGAAGGTCTATCCGTCTTTGGATTGTTTCATCACTTAGCTCGCACCCCACAAGGAAAGCATCTTCTGAGGCAATATTTCCTTCGCCCTAGTCTAAACTTAGATGTTATTAATGATCGTTTGGATGCCATTCAAACGTTCTTACGTCCCGAAAATACTTCAGTTGTGGATACTTTGGTGAAGAGCCTCAAATCCGTTGGAAATATGCGAGCAATCTTGCACAAACTGAGGAAGGGTACCACAGCTGGACCCAGCAGCCCTTCAAGCAATGTGTGGGCTACTATTAGGCGTGTGAGTATTATCTATTACGTCTACAAGGAATACAAGGGCTGACGAGCGTACAAAAGTTTGCATTTCATGCGCTAAAAATCAAGGATACGCTCGTCGAATTGGTGAGCAGCGAGGATTTAGTTATCAAAAACAAGGTATACTTCATTCCCTTAAGGATTTAACCCCGTCCCAGTATATTGATTGATACCTGCATAGGTCCTGGAACAGTTTGAAGGGTATCATCTGGCTCAAGTCGGACGGAAAATTAGTACGACTGTAAGTGCCCAAAGTCACCATGACTTTGATTATACTGATACGTGAAGGTCGATTTTGAAAAATCTGTGGAAGAGTCTCGTACTGTGATCCTACAGGGCGTTGACGTGGAGCTTGACAATATGAAACAAACATTTGCTGGCCTTGATAGCTTGCTCGGTAAGGTTGCGCGCAACCTCTCCGAAAACATTCCAGCAATACCAGGGTCCCTCAATGTTGTTTACTTTCCGCAGATAGGATTCCTCATTACTGTTCCATTTGATCCTGCTATTGGCCAAGCAGCATACGAAGGAAGTTTCGAGAACCCCTGGGAGTGCATGTTCAGTAGCGAGTAGGTAATTTGGCTAAGTATTCACAAGAGAACTGTATATTGATGCCTCGCAGTGACCAGGCATATTTCAAAAATAGCCAAATGCGGGAGATGGACAACCACTTTGGCGATCTGTATGGGATCATCTCGGACCGTGAAATTGAGATCAGCCATGAGCTTGCACAGTATGTGCTAGAGTATGAGGTTTTCTTGGTCAATGCTTCTGACATATGTGGTGAGCTGGATAGGTGAGTATGATTACATTTTCATTTATGGGCTGTTTACGGATCTAACCTATCGGAGCATTATTGCCTTAGTACAAGGAACTAGAATGTACAAACTCTGCCGACCTAGCGTCTGCTATGAGAATGTCATACAAATTGAAGGTGGCAGGTAAGATTTTCAACCTGAGCATGCTGCCTACCTACTTACTAGTTGTGTAGACATATCTTACAGGAGCTTAATGTTTCGTCATTCGTGCCAAATAGCACATGCATTATCGGTGGCACTGAGGATGACCATGATCTTAGCCAAGAAGGTCGGAGTAGCTACCCTGGTCATTCGGACGATAACGGGCCAAGCATGCTGATCCTCACTGGACCCAACTACTCCGGAAAAAGCGTCTACTTGAAGCAAGTGGCGTTGATTGTCTACATGGCCCACATTGGATGCTTTGTCCCGGCACAGAGCGCAAGAATCGGACTTACAGACAAGATTTTATGTCGTGTTACCACTCGTGAGTCGGTCTCTCGAACCCAAAGCGCCTTCATGATCGACCTGCAGCAGATGTCACTAGCTCTGAGTCTAGCGACGCCGAGAAGTCTCCTGATAATTGATGAGTTTGGAAAAGGTACAGATTCAAGTGACGGTGCTGCTTTAGCTTGTGCTATTTTCAAGTATTTGCTCAGGCTCGAACATAACAGTCCCAAAGTCATCGGCGCCACACACTTTCACGGTAAGCCCATTGAAAGATATCCCTGCTTTGATCTAATGTGATCTAGAAATGTTCGAATTAGGTTTTCTCAAAACAAATGAAAGACTGGCCTTAGGACACATGGAAATCCGTATCGATGAACAGGCGTCGCGAGTAGATGACCAAATTACCTACCTGTATAAGTACTTCATGCTCATCCATCTGACCACAGATTTATTCTAACAAGCGTCAGCTTTCGGGAAGGTCGGAGTACTTCAAGCTATGGCACTTGGTAAGATTCCAACTGAGACCGTGTTTTAAAAGCAATTAACTTATCTTTGTAGTTGTGCTGCCCTTAATGGTGTCCCGGAAGCGATCGTCAGACGCGCCAATGAGCTCATATCGCTCGCCATAAAGGGTGAGGATCTGGTCACGGCCTGTTCAGTCATGCCACATGCAGAGGCCGCAGAACTAAGAGAGGCTGTACGTCAGGCCTACCCATCCGTATCGCCTTACTAACAGGAGAAAAGGAGCAGATAGCAAGAAATTTTCTTCGGGTTGAGGACTTCGATGATCCAAAGGAGGTCCTTAGGGATTTACTAGCACTCCCCGCCACCACAGGGCCACGGCTATGATTGTAGCACATTGATCGGTGAGCGGTCTGACGCAACGGGGACTTACAGAAGCGATGTCACCTTTCCGCGAAGCGAAATTCACACTTGGAACGTTCTAGAGCCGTTCTCCATGTTGTAGATCTCGGTACATTTCGCAAATGGTGATATGAAAAAGCCATGTGGCTTGTGACAGCTTTCATTTGAGGGAAGATGGTGTTTATCTGCATGATCGTAGTGGGACAGGGGCGTTAGGGAATCAGCGGCTATCCCGCTCCAAGGAAATCACCGATCTTCATACAAGGTACCTCGACATTTTATAGCTAATACTGACTGAGACATCGTTGATATGCACCGGGTTTGAATCACGATATCAACACCACTATGAAGGGATAGTGATGTTAGTTACGATTCGACACTTTGGTGGCTGAGCTTCATATGGGGTTTCTTGCGCTCTGGTGTTCTGGTCAAGTCTCGGAAACCACGTGAATTGCAGCGACCAAGTGCAGCAGCCTCGTGGGCCGACAAACCCCTGCCCGCCTGTTCGGGATGCGAAATTCAAATTCCGCTTTGTGACGTCAATCAGAAAGCAAAAAACACGATTGTATTTGAGTATATCAGGCCCCCCAAGTTTCACAAAGTCAAGCTACGACCTTGTTATTGTTATGGCATATAGTGCGACAGCCTGAGATCGCGCCTTGACACTGGCGCACCACGACGCAAGTGTGAGCTTGTGTGGTACTACTACACTACTGACATTTCAAATATAGCAACATTAAGACCGTGTTCCTCGCAAATCTTGACAGACGCAGGTGACAGCCACCAGCATGTCAAGCGAACCTTATTTCAACTTCTCCGCCCCTTCCAGCGCTTCTCAGTCGTCTGAATTTTCGCTCTCCTGCAGTACCCCACGTTGATCGGCATGATCACTTCCTTCTGCAGCCAGGACTCCACGTGGGATGAACTCAATCTGGGTCGGGTTAACCCACGGGGCGCTGTGATCCCTACCCCACAGGTCTACACTCGACGGGCCGATAGAGGAGCCGAACCGTTGTAACTACCGGCTATCAATCGAAGCAGACGTATACGACCAGGACTCCCAGCTCTAGCAAGGGAAGGGATGGCGGTCAAGCTCCCCTTTCATCCCGCCTACCTCACATCCAGGCCACGAACCAATGATTCGGGCCGGAAATCACTGAGAGTTAACCGTTCTTGAACACGTCCATAACTCTCCTGGCTCATGTCTGAGCCCAGCGTTGTGCGGCTCAACTAAGCTCTCATGCATTGCCCGAACGCAGAACCCCGGCTCGTTCGGTCGGCGTTTGAATCGGCGAGCGAAACCAGAGTCAAAGACTGAGTCGGGAAAAGGTCAGCAAGGCGAGAGAATCAACGCACCAGGCGCGAGTGCTCGCATCCACCGTTTTCCCATCCTCATCGCGTGTTGGGACTCCGTGCATCTGGCGATTTGGCGCGCGGCACGTCATGGGCCTCCCTTTCTTACACCGGCTAGGGCTGCGTGTGACGGGGTAGGGGTCCCAGGGAGGGATTCCAAGAATCGCACTCCAGCCACTTTTGTCAAGACACATATTGCTGCGGCAACACAGACCCCCCTTCGAACCGTTCGCGGCTCGCCACCTCCTGCCCCGAAGGGAAGTCCAGACGAGCATTGAGGCTGATCGAGGATTCGGACCCACGAGGCCGCAGAGCCGCATCTTAGCTTCGGTACACACAAGGGTCCTCGACGAAGAGTGAATCTAGGCTGGCTAGCATCTAGCGGGCTCTAGTAGCAGCCGTAGCGGCTGTAGGGCGGGAAAGCCATTCGCGCTTGTGGTGTCGCACCCAGGAGATGGTAGATGGGACGTTTGACTGAGGAACACAGCAAATTGCCAATATCAAACAACACATGCGTCATAACTGAGACGCGTGGTCTGTCTCCTGCCGAGCGGACCAGAAAGCCAGTCGCAATGACGTAGCGGTTGGGAGATCAAGATACGCATATGTTTTGGTCATGGAGGTTTTGATTTTCGACTTTGGCCGGGCTAGCCGCCAGCGGAACCCGGCTCCGAGGCCGCTCGGGTTCCGAACAATCAACATAGGGCAAGGCAAGCCGTAGCAGGAGGAGAAGAAGGTGCGGAAACGAAAGAGGAGAGAGGGCCAGACTCTGGGCTCGGATGCGTGCCAACTTCTGCAGTCAGATAATCATCTAAAGCGTGGCCTCCCGATCTCGATTGCACAGCAATTCCCGATCTGCTCGCTGTCGGCCTTTGCTGCTTGCTACTTGGGATTATTTTTTTGGTAGCCGCCGTACTCGGGCCGTTGGCGACCACACGTCGTTCCACCAACATGGCGGCCTGCACAGACCACGGCACCCCAATCCTCCTCCAGCACCGTTTGCTCTGCTGCGACTCGCTGCTCGAGAGCGACCTTTCTTCTGAGGCCAATTCAAAAGTGCATGTGCCACACTAAGCGCCTGGACCCGCAATCGGCTGCGACGCAACACATACTATCTATCCGCTCCCGCAGGCCATACCAAGGGTCAGGGCCAACGGCAGCGGAGACATGTGCGTAATGTACAGGCAGACCTGTTCGCCACGCTTTTCGAATGGCTAATTCGAGAGGCTAACGTAACGGACATGGCAAAGGTGCTGCAGGCCGTACATTCCTACCATCGCCGATCTGGTCGAGAGGAGGAACCCACCCAGGGTCTCAGGGTTTCCACATGTCGAGCGAGAAGTGGCTGTCCTGGCGGCAGCGCAGCGGAGGGCCTGACGGGACAGCACGACGGAGGCCCACAGCTGTCGTCGACGGCGACGCCATGCACGTTCTGGGAAGGAACTATGATGTATGATGTGGCTGCGCGGTGCCGTGCATGGTCCGCCCTCGCGATCCAGCTCAGACTGCACGTTGAGGCTCCTACAATATCTGTGGAGTCGCAGGAGGGGGGTCGCGCCAACGACTTGCTCTGCTGCCGACTGGCTGGTCAGAAAACGAAGATGGGAAAAAGCGAGGGCTTCGAAGAGAAGGGATTGGCTGGCTGAGTTCGTGAGTTTACCGATTCGGCAGGCATGCATTGCTCCGCTTCGATAGGCCTGCAGATGCGGTGGTGGGACATCCAGCACCTCTACCCAGATCGGATGAAGCGAGCATGAACAGGGCACATAATTAACTACGAAGCGCCAGAGCCGACCAAAGGGCCGGCTGACCCCAGTTTTCACGAACGGAAAGTGCATAGCGCAAGGCGGGAGAGGAACCCAGGGTCACGATAGCGGTCGGCCCTGCCTGCAGGGTCAGAAAGTTTACTACTGTACACCCTCCCTCCTCCTCCGACTCCGATATTCTCTGGACGACACAGGCTGTGGCTCTGGTTCTGTTGGAACATACTGCTGTACCGCTGTCTGGAATATGGGATTCTGACGAGCCGCAGCGCCGATCAGTTGCTTAGGACTTCGGTGGCTTTCCTGAGAGGAGAGACGAGGGGGCGTGCGCATGGGAAGATCTGGGGCATGGCCTGAGCAAGGCGTCGGGCAGGTCCGGACAAACACCACGGTTGCTGGGTGTGGTTACGGCATGCCGACACGTTTCAGAGATGGGGACGTCTACTGGGGGGAAAGCTACGTAGGCGGCTGGGGCATTGGGCAGGATCCTTTGCACCTCAATGCGGTCCCTGGGCACATGGTCAACAGCAGCAGCAGCAATTGAGGCCTGAAGTGCACACAGAGTTTACGGCGCCGGTTGCGGAGGCAGGGTCCTCTTGGATCTGCAATGGGTAGCCGCACTACTCGCCGCCAATTCTCACCCTGCGGCGGCCTCCGTGATCTTCGATCTTCGGTTGCTTCTGTAGAACGTTGAGAGTGAGAGTTGAGGGTTCGAGGATCTGGATGTACCATGACGATCGGACGCGAAGGCCAAGCTTTTGCTCCCTGTGAGGTTGTCTGTGCGCCGCAACAGCCAGCCGCCCCGTGCTGTTCGGGATTTGCTCCGCTGTGCATCTGCGGCTGCACGCGCTCAACCTCATCTCGTCGAGGGGGAGCTCGCGATCGTGATGTTGCCTGAGCGGGGCGGCGGGGTTGTCCTGTTCTTCTGGAAGGAGAGGGAAGGGAGGGGGGGCACGGCGAGTGTACGCCAGGGCTCCGGCGCGGCGGCAGGGCGAAGGAGCGCCGGTGGAGAGGCTAGCATACCAAGACAGCAAGAGCACACACCGGTTCATGAAGCCGATGGCCTCGACGCTCCGGCATTATCGACCTGAGGCAGCGTAGGCGTAGGTGTAGGCGCAGGCGGACGGCGGGGCGGAGGCAGGGCGCGACGCTGCGGCGGTAGAGGCTGGTCTGAGGGTCTGAGGGCTACCGTTGTCGCGATCGTCGATCACGACGGCTGCGTGCAGTCGTCCCAAAGCGGACACGACTGGGGGGCTGGGCGGGCTGTTGCGAAGACGGAAGCGCATGGCATGGGAATTGTCTTCTGAGCATCAGCACACTGACAGCCTGTTGGTCAGACGCTCGCTGATGTCGTCTGGGTGCGAGCGAGAACGGCGCAGCAGCGCTGTGCTATGACGACATGTACCCGCTCAACGAGCCCTCGTTCTCGCAGAGGCAGAGACGGTGGTGGAGAGGGAGCAGGAGGAGAGGAGG
>Ga0247757_10000144_pt1 | contig 58417 bp, 78 predicted proteins | sample UWRJL126311R4_FD_180929 | JGI IMG/M metagenome (GOLD analysis project Ga0247757, IMG submission 180929) | Plant litter microbial communities from Arlington Agricultural Research Station in Wisconsin, United States - UWRJ-L126-311R-4 | ecosystem: Environmental > Terrestrial > Plant litter >... | reverse complement strand
TGAAGGTTGGAAGCCGCTGTACTACCATTATACGAAACCGGCATGTTCCAGGGGAAGCTCATGCTTCTCATATACCTGCTCGCCTTGACGAGACCCCTTGGATTACTATGACTATAGAAGCTTGAATCAGAGGCTAACTATAGTCTGACGTGGCGGATACCTGAGTCGAACAGGTGATTTCAAGCTCATGACGCTTGCGAGATACCACTTCTCCAATCCGCTAGTACCGAGTGATGGTAACGATCCATCTTCTATGCCTTATGAGAGCATCGTTCTACCTTTGAACTAACCCGGCTTGCTCCTAACAGCTTAGCAGAGCTGTTAGGGCTTGTCAACTACTTGGCTTTATAGAATCCACTATTAGGATCTGAAATATGAGATTTGTGAATCCACTTACCGCTTGCAATTCTTACAAGTTTATTAATTGGTGTGGGCTTATGTCCACATGCTGCACAGTTAGCAGGTGCCTTCTTATCCATCTTCATGCGAAGAGTCTACACTCTCTGAACTGATAGTGTCAACTACTACCTTCACTTTAGTATCAAAGTGAGCTTGGCCTGGCTTCCAGTGTACACCAATAGCCTCAGCCTGCATAGAGTAGTAAGGTCCACAGTAATTAGACAGACTCTCGCTTGAGTCGCTTTCTGTCATACTTCTTCCTGTTCTTGTGCTTAGAAGATGCGTTAGAGCGGCGAAGTTCTAGGAGCTGACGTAGTTCCTCAGCATCCATCTTGCGCTTATAAGTTTGCATGTCAGCTCCCTTCATGACTTCAATCTATCAGAGTAGATCGAGGGTGTCAAGCGTCGTAGTAGTTATCGTTTTTGATATTGACATCGACTACAGAGATCAACTCCTGAGCGCGAACCTTAAAGCCCTCCAACTCTGATTTCTTATACAGGCTGGCATTTTCAGTAATATCTTTAATAACAAATAGTAGCTCACTCATTAATTGAGCTACATAAGGTGTTGTAGGTTCACTCATCATCCTGCCATTCTACTACGGTCTTGCCGCCATGACCGTGAATAATAATTACATCTTCGATACTCTTATAGAAACAAACAGAACTGGTAGATGTCATCCATCTCATAGCACAAGAACCATCAGTAAACTGAACACCTTCAGTTACTATACCTACTCCTGAGATTCCTGTCTCATCATCTAATCTACGGAGGTTGAATCTACGCACGGTTCCTCTTCTTTCTTAGTATATTTATTAAATAAATCCTGAAGCTCTTCATAAAGCTTTTGAACTTTATCCTTATCTTCATCAGATAAGTTATCCCAGTCTAGTACACTATCATCATTAGGCATTTCTTGCCCTCATTACTACAATAAGCCATTCATCAGGATTATCCTGCTGCAAAAATTCTAATTCCTCTACTGATAGATCCCTAGCTTCGAAATCATAGTTAGCAGCTTCAGCCATACGCATAACCATCTCAGTACAATCTGATGTAATAACTGCCTTAACTACTGCTACATCATCACTGAGGCAGGCCCAAATTTCACCACAAGCAAATCCTCTTGCAAATTCTGGGTCCTCAGAGTCAAACACCAGGAGGAATTCCTCAGAATCCATATTCTTTTTGATTCCTCTATTATCCTGGGATCTCATCAGATTCCGCCAATCTAATACCGTAATCCATATTCTTCTTAACAACCATCCAGTACATCTTATATGTTACGCCTTCAGAAAGTTCTGAGACCTTAATCAATTCTACCAGTTCTGTAAGAAACATCGGATAGTATAGACCGGTATCTACGTCTTTAAACTTAATGGTACTAGGGCTAATCCAGCCATCCAGTTTTAACTTAGCGAGAAATGGAGTATTATCTTTCCATTCATGAGGTACTGCCCAGCGATGAACAGACTTCATCAAATCGCCAGCTTCATTGTAGGGAACTTTAAAATTACCTTTTGGCATTCTATTTAACCTCTTGATGACATAATGGGCACTGCCCTGCATTAGTTAATAGTTTGTGTAGTTCGGTTTCAATATCTGATACAGTATGATCCAAAGTATCTATTTGCTCAATCAACTCCTGGATCTTCTTTGTAGCCAGGATAGCAGACTTCAAAGCAGCTTTAAAAGCCCTGAGTTGATCCTGCACCCTTACTAGCTCAGACATACTAGGAGGCTCTGGAATTATTCTAACCTTGCTGAGAGCATCTGAGGCGCGCTGCGCCCTATCTACAGAGTTAGCCAGGTTCAATTGCCAAGCACTGATATCTGAAAGTTCTTCCCAGATATCCTCTACCTCAGTCATAGCGCTAGCTTGAGCTTTAATATCTGCATATTCTACAATCTGCTTCATTACTGCTTCCTGATCCTTCTTACGCAGGTTCAGTAATGTAGATGCTGCCTTTGCTTTCTTGCTAGCTTTACTAACTGCTGCAAAGATAGTAGAGACATTTGTTAATTCCCCTAGAATCCTTGCAGCATTGCTAGATGTTTCAGTCAATAGATAAGGTGCATCATGTTGACTAGCGAAACTTATCGACTTTACTTCTTTGGTGCTCGGCGGGATGCCAAGAACTTCTGTAACTTGGGAAGGTACTTGACGATTAAGCTTAGTAAAGCTGGATTCTTTGCTGCCAGTTTCAGTAATCTTGTAAACACTAGATCCTCCTACGCTTCTTTCAATAGTTATTGTAGCGGTATCCGTAGTAACTGCTACAGATGCATGTTTAGTTCCTTGCATTATATTATCGGAGTTCAATGAATTACTAGCTATGGCCTCGATAGCTCTGATTAGAGCTGACTTTCCACTACTAGATGCACCGACAATTACAGTAAACTTCCCTAGTTCAATTTCTACATCTTGTAGACTCTGGAAATTCTTACATGATATAGAGTGAATCATCTAACTTCCTCGTTACACGCTAAACATATTACAGGTGCGTTTTCTTTTAGCATATTCTGCTTAGTAGCGCTTCCATGATTCTTACATTTACGCTTCTTTTCTTTTTTAGCCACAGATACCTCCATACGCTAAGAGCCACCGAACCTTGTTCAGGCTGGTGGCTCTAGTATAGCATCATTTTGCTATGATGTAACCCTTGCCCTCGCAAGGCCCACAATCTACAGCAACAAATTTATCAGAAGACTTAATAAACTTAACATCTTTAAGTTTAGCCCTCGGAACTAAAATCTTTCCATCTTTACACGCTAAGCACGTAACTCTGGAACCCTTTAAAGGTTTAGGATACTTACTACTCATTTAATTCCTCAGACTATGAAGTATCGTCTACCCTTACAGCCCTTGCAAGTATCTTTAACTGCAAGTTCACCTGTCTTCTTGTTAGCAGGTCTGACAAGTACAATACCCTTACCTTTACAGCCAGCACAGGTGATTTTATCACCCTTTTTAACTGTAGGGTATTTATCTTTCTTGATTCGTTGAACTGCATTTGCAGTGTTTACGCCTGGGCGCTTGACCCTAGCAATAATATCATAGCAATCTTTGCATCGTAGATTATCTTGCGCATCTACAAACATGTTAATGCCGTGCCTCTTACACTCCATTGTTTTTAGGCTTCCCCTTAAAGTGATTTGGAGTTAAGGCTCTACCACAATAATAGCATCGAGTAATACCTTTAGTAATAATTATTCTATCTCCGTGCTGTTCGCACTTTTTAGCCATGTGCCCCAGGAGGGATTCGAACCCCCAACCTGACGGGTAGAAACCGCCTGCTCTATCCATTGAGCTACTAGGGCATTGTGCGACCCACGGAATCGAACCGTCTCTCTCCCTTTCGCAGGAGCGCTTTCCCTTGTAAGCTAAAGCCACGAATCTAACAGGGTGCCAGCCCTGCTTTTACCATTACAGCTCCCAGAACTTACGACTCTTGGCCGTCCTGAACTGAATAACATATGCTGGCACACATGCTTTTGAATACTGTACCCCCAGGTTCCGTTTCCTCAATGGAAAGTCACCCGAGCATAACCAACGGTGATCCATGTAGGATTTGAACCTACGCACTTCGGATTAAAAGTCCGCTGCTCTATACCAGACTGAGCTAATGGATCATTAAATGAAATTGTTGGGAAAGGATATGCCCTTTATTCCAAGGGAATGTCTATGCCCATACAATTTCAAGTGGTTCATCTCGGATTCGAACCGAGGATCTTCGGATTAAGAGGCCGCTGCTTTAGCCAGACTAAGCTAATGAACCATTTTTAAGATGTGGATCGAGTGGGATTCGAACCCACGACCAATGGATTAAGAGTCCACTGCTCTATACCGCTGAGCTACCGATCCATAATTGCCTTTCAAGTACCCGGTGACAGAATCGAACTGCCGTCTGCACGGTGTAAACGTGCGGCCCTCCCATTAGACGAACCGGGCTTGGTGCCGTGGAAATTTTCAGATCAGCAAGAGCTTAAGTTAACTGACCCTATATTCTAGACCGCATTATCGTTACCCACAGCTATAACAATCTAGAAGCTTAGCATAAATCGTAACACGGACTCCCACCGCTAGTCTAGCACACTTTCCCAGATCCAAGATTTATGTATGTTAGAGTACATCAGCACATTAGCATTTAATTAGCGCCCACATGGACAAGTAACTTACTGTGTACTCTAAATCTGTAAGAGTAAAGTGAAAGGAATTGAACCTTTCCAGCGGGTGCCCCCAATTTGGCTTAGCCTTAGTACCATACCTAAGCAGGAATCGAACCTGTTACTGCCATTTACTTCACTCTTTACGTGGAACCGGACGGATTCGAACCGTCATCCTCCTGATTGCAAAACAGGCGCTCTACCGTTGGAGCTACGATCCCATAATGTAAGTGGGCCGTCACCGCCAGGTGTCTGAGCTGTGTACTCAGGAACATCACTTACATCTACTACCTTACACCATGTCTTACAGGCTGTCAAGTACTTATTTAGTCCTCATCAGCCATGTTGTCATCCCAGCACTTACTGTCAACACCCGTAATCAGAAGTTCACGAGTATCAGGGGATAGCCCTGGAAAGGCAACCTGCACAAACTCACCTGATTTCCACTTGTTAAAGCCATCCTCAGGCAGGTCGATCTTCTTCGACTTACCACAGAACATGCACTTCTTAGTGGTGTAGCTTACTGTTTTGGTCATGTAAGTAGCTTATCCTACTCTGTCAGATTCGTCAAGTACTACAGGAGAGTACAGAAACCATCTTTACTCTTGTGACCAGGACAACCTTGTGCCTTGCATCGATACTTGCCCTTGCGGTGTGCTCCACCCTTGGGCTCTTCCCTCTTATCTTTTGCCATGAGATGAGCTTACTCTACTGTGGAGTCCTCGTCAAGCCTTCTTAGCTCTAGCTTCTTTACGCTTAGCATCCTTCTCTTCAAGCAGCTTCTTTTTCCTGAGATTAGTTAACTCTAGAACAAGTCTTTCCTGAGCTGATACTCTACTGCGTAAATGCTCAGGACCCGTCTTAAAGGTCTTTAATGCGTCTTTAGCTACATCTAAGTTTTCAGCAAGTTCATTTGCTTTCATACTGTAGAATTTTCTAGGCAACATCAATTACTCCAATTTATGTCATGCATCCTAGCAGTCTACTCTGGCATTGGCTACTCGTCAACAGGGTACACATCATAAATTTTGAAGTTCTCATGAACCTTGCTAGCTGTGGGTCCGCTCTGGTTTTGATAATGAGATCCAGCAAATCTAGAACCATAAAGAATAGTAGATGGCTGAGGTAGCTTGAAAAAGCATAGCTGAGCAATCTTCATTCCAGGATATAATAGAATAGGCGTAGTTCCATTATTAGATAATTCTAAGGTAACAGTTCCCTCAAATCCTGGGTCAATAAACCCAGCAGTTGAATGAATCTGTAAACCTAGTCTACCTAAACTTGACTTACCTTCACACCTTGCAGTTATATTAGCACCTAAAGCAATAGCCTCGTGGGTTGATGCAAGAATAAAGCTATCAGGCTTTATCTCAATAGCTGAACCCTTGGGTACGGTAACAGCTTGGAAATGATTAGAGCTATCTACTTTAGGATCTATTACATCATTAAAGGCTAGGTAATCAGGGTGAGTACGCCTCTGTACTAGAAATTCGCAGCTCAACGTTACATCATAACTAGATGGCTGCATTAATTCAGGGTGGAATGGCTCTATGACAATATTGTCAAATCGCTTCTCTTCAAGTATATCTCTATTAGATAATAGCACTCATGTCTCCCCATGAAAATAGAGACCTCATCGACAGGCACCATAAAAGGTCTCGGCTAAATACAGCACCTTAGAGCTTGGTCTCTATTTTCTATTTAGTATGGCCTGCTTGAATCATAAGTGTAGCAATATCTTGACCATCTGGCAAGGTTACTGACGCTAATGTTCTTCCCATAGTAAATCCATATGACACAAGAGAAACAATTGTCCCTTGAGGAATTATCGCCCTCAAGTATGAAGTGGCTAATTTAGAGCGGGCTTTATCCTTAGTCTCGGGAGCGTCATACCAGCCGCCATCAGGTAATGTAATTCTGATAGAGCAGTGACCTGGCTCACCTTCATCTATAGGATATATTCTAACCCCCCAGCCTAAATCTAAATATTCCATAGTGAATGTATCACCATCATGAACAGATTTTACTGGGCCTACCGCTACACGAACTCGTGTCTTACGTATTTCTGACATAAAAATACTCCCATCTATGTGATAGGAGTATTATCGGATTACTTCATAAAAACATTAACTAGGCTGCAAGACCTACACTTAGTAACATAACTTTTAGTACGCTCTTCAGTAATTTTAAACTTACCTACTGAGCTGCATCGAGGCAATCGACATTGCCAATTAGTCATATCAACTTTAACCATGAGCACTATGCCGGAATCGAACCGGAAATGTATAAACTCGTTTTGCAGACGAGCAGCAGATCCATCTACTACCATAGCGCATGATAGTTTGCTGGGAAGTATCATGCCCTTTATTTCAAGGGGACTCCTATGCCCATACAAACTAAGAGCCGTCAGCGCGGCTCGAACGCGCTACTCATCGCATACCAAGCGAGGGCTTTAACCTGATTAAGCTACAACGGCTTGTTGCAAAGATTATGGTCTCTGTCCTTTGGCAGCTCTGTCAGAGACTTGCTGGGTATCACTATGAGCACACATAAGCACTTCCGCCCAGCGACATTAACCGGTGTGCATAATCTATTGCGAGCGGATAGCCGGGTTCGAACCGGCGAGAAATGATTGGAAATCACTTATGTTACCACTACATCATATCCGCATTGAGAGGTTTGCTTCATCCAGACGAAGGGCGTCATCTCAGCCTTTTACCGTACTCTCACTGAACTTCCGGAGCGACATAGGAGAATCGAACTCCTGTATACTGCATGGCAAGCAGTCGCACTACCATTGTGCTAATATCGCATTACACTGTGCCCATATTTACCTTGCCTTTATTACACTTGGCAGGGCACTTAACTTCTTTCCAAACCCCAGGCTTAACTTCTTTTTGAATTACACCATTACCATGACAAGTTTGACACATTATCCATTTAGCCATGCGCTCCCGAGGGGAAGTCGAACCCCCACCTGTTGATTGACAATCAACTATGCTAACCTTTACACCACGAAAGCTTGGAGCTGAAGGCAAGAGATTACCGTCAAATCTCTTGATGAACGGACCTTCAACGTATCCACAGAGGGATTTGAACCCCCGACCTCTTCGTTCGTAGCGAAGCGCTCTATCCACTGAGCTATGCGGACTTGATGTAAGCAAGCATCTGGTCTACCAGGCTGTTACCTGCTTACATGTACTACTTTACCTTATCGGTAAGCTTCTGTCAAGTGGCTTATTAGCGAGATCGAGTAACCCCTGCCACTATATGCAGAATACGGGTCCTCAGCGCACCTCGTTCCTCACAAGGTCGCCACACCTTGCTTCACTACCTCGCTAACAACTACTACCTTACATCAACTCTACCAGAGTGTCAAGCCTAGGAAACTGCTGCCCACCTTGCGATGGAATCTCCTGTTTGTGTACCAATAGTACCAGGTGCACTAGCTAATGTGGTAACTCCTGTATCTGCTGTGGCATACCTGAAGTTAGGAGCTGATAGCCCTGCATTCAGGATAGCAGATGATGAGCTTAGCGCACGAGAGAAGGTTGGTCCAGTAGTTCCATTGAACCAGAATCTAATCTTATACCAGTTACCAGGAGTAGTTACCTGAGCAGCTACAAGAGGATGAGTCTTAAGTCCACCTGTCAGCCATCCGTTAGTACCTGATCCTGATAAATCTGATGTAACAGCGCTAGCTGCAAGCAATACTCCTGAATCATCATGAAGCGTAGCAAAGCACTGACCTGATGTCAATGTAGCACCAGGAGTAGTAATATGGAAATGCAAGTTAGTTACTAATGCACTCATGATACGTAAACGAATGACATAAGTAAGACCTGAAGTAACTACTAAACCATTACCCTGAACCATAGCAGGATCAAATGTCCATCCGCCATAATTATGGTCTGATGCTCTTACGTTAGCAGCATTAGCTACGGCCTGTAAAGCACTAATAGGCTTAGCTGAATCTGCTGTGTTATCAACGTTAGCTAACCCTACCATAGATTTGGTAATACCTGCAACTGTTCCTGTAAATGTAGGGCTCGCAAGATTAGCCTTCAGATCCAGGGCTGTCTGCTGCGCAGTAGATACAGGCTTTGCAGTATCAGCGGTATTATCCACATTAGCTAAGCCAACCATAGATTTAGTAATACCGCCTACAGTACCAGTAAATGTAGGTGATGCAATATTGGCTTTTAGGTTTAGTGCTGTTTGCTGAGCTGTACTTACTGGCTTAGCTGTATCTGCTGTATTATCAACATTAGATAGGCCAATAGCTGTTTTATCAACAGTCACCCAAGTACCAGGAGTACCAGCTACAGAACACCTCCACAAGCGCCCCAGAGTGTCCAGGACGAGATCATTTAATGTCCAGGTACCTGAGGCAGGTGAGGTGTTGGTTGCTGTGTAGCCACAGAAACGTAGGTTACCTAAACCATTCTTTGCACCAATTCTAGCCTCACCAGATCCAGCATCAATTACCTGCTCTTCACCATATGCTGATGCACTGAAAGATGTCTTACCTACAAAGGTAGTTCCATCATTTCTCCAACGCTGAATATTAGTTTGTGTTCCTGAGAATCCAGGGCCAGCGAAAGACCCAACAATGATGTCACCATTCATTTTATCAAAATCAACGGCACCACCTGATGAACGCATACGGATACCAGAGCTATTATCACCCTTGCGGACAGTAATAGTAGAATCTACAATCTCGCCACCAGCTTTATCTAGCTTAAGAGCTAAACCACTAGTTAATGCACTTGTAGTTGCTAGGTTAGCAATATCAGCAGCTACTAAATAACTTCCTGCTGGCTGCAATCCATTAAGTGCTACCTGCAAACCTGTAACATCAGAGATCGCATGGTTATGGGATACAGGAGCGTACACTCCCGCATGGTTATGGTTAATAGGTGCATACAATGTATCGTGGTTATGACCTAGTGGTGAATAAGTAGCGTCATGGTTATGGTTAACTACTGCATAAACTCCATTATGGTTATGAATTAGCGGAGCATAAACAGCATCATAATTATGAGTATGGTCACCAGCAGCTACCTGATTAGATCCTACACCTATAGGAAGTCGAGCTATTGCGATAGTACCAGATACAATAGCTGATGCTGCATGAGTATGGCTAATCGGAGCATAGTTAACTAATTCTCCAACTAAAGCATCAGCGACAGCATCCTCTACAACTGCACCAACAGATGCCTCTACGATCTCGGTAACATCATCCTCAGTAACAAAACCCATATGAGTGTGAGAATAAGCTGCATAAAGCCCTGACCCGCCTGAGGTTACTGGTAGTAGATCATTCATAAAGACCTCTCCACCAGGAGCGTTATATGGAATTACAGTCTGAAATACAGAGTAATCTCCACTAACCTTAGTCACTACAGTATAGCGCCATCCTACAGGAGTCCAGTCAGGGTCATTAGATGCTGGTAACTCTAATTCGAAGCTACCGTTTTCATCTAGAATAGCTGTCTTTGAACTAGGTACTACGGAAAATTCATCCTCTGAATAAAGCACGTATACCTTAGAAGTAAATGTGATAGAACCTGTCTCTGGCGTACCATCTAATTTCAGGTAGGTACCCTTGACAGTAATTATAGTTGGCAGCGCCATGAAAGATACCTCACAATAAAAAGAGCGAACCGATACGTCTATTACAATATCGGTTCGCTCTTTTTATTTAGTTCTTAAAGATATGGCTTTCACTATGGTCTCTAGCTACTTCATGTATTTCATGATCATGGCTATGCCACTCTACTAGATATTCTATAGATTTAGAATTAGCTGAACTTGTCTTCATATAATGAGGTTTAGCAATCAAATGCTGTCTAAATTTAGCAAGCTCTTGTTCTGTCATTATGCTTTCCTCTTATAAACATCTGACCAGTCAGGAACCTTTGGTGCGAACATCAAGGGCATTCTAGCCTGATCAGGAGTTCTGTCAGCCTTTTTGTTATTACATGGAGAACATGCAGCAATAGTATTCTTCCAACTATTACCTCCACCTTGAGCCTTAGGCTTTACATGGTCGATAGTAGTTGCCTTACCTGCACAGAATGCACAGGTGTAGTTATCTCTTTTTAGAACACCATTCTTACTCCATTTAGGTTGCCTTTGATACCTCCACTGCATCTTTTGGTATCTGACCAACCTAACTGCGACAGGGCGAAAAAAGTTACCGATCAACTCTTCAGTCTCTTCGATTACCTCCGCAACTTCACGAATAACCATTCTAATAGCGTGAGCTACAGATACAGTGTGAAGAACGGTAACGCCATCTGTGTTATATACTGTTACACTTCCAGTTAACATCACCGCTCTCCCTTCGTTTAGTTGCGGTGTAATTATAGAGAAAGCCTAGCAGATTCACTAGGCTCCCGTCAAGACTTAAATCCTCGCTAGCTCTGCAAGGTACTCAGTACGGTCAGCACCCTGGGGGCGAAGTGAATAGATCGAGCTATCATTGATCCACTCACTAAAAGCACGCATAAGTTCCTGCTTACTACCACGAGTAAAGTCGCTCTTTGACCTCACATCTTCAAGAGGACCATCACATGAGCAACCACTTTCAGCTATCCAGTAATAGTAGCCAGTTTCAGCTTCCTTGAAGATAGTAAAGATATCCCACTGATAGTCATACGCCTCAGTCTGAAGAACCATTTCTAGTCCCCAGTCAGCATAATTGAAGTTGTAATCCATTATAGCTTCCTCTCAATGTATACGCTCAGAGTTTCCTCTGCTGTCAAAAGTCCTCTGTATTCCAATTCATACACAATAGCTGGAACTATCTGTACCCAGTAACCTTCAACGTGCGTACACCATGTTTCAGGTTCGCTACCTTGAGCTACTGTCCTTTCGTATTCGGCTATATCCAGATACACCGATTGGGTGCCTTCCATGGCCAGAAGCCTATCAGAGGACACCCAATCCGTCAAGCTTAAATCAGTGCTGGTGATCCATGAACCTGTGACAAGAGTCACAACGACCCTCGGCTACAAGAAGAGGAATCTCTCCACCTGCACGCATAAGGCTATCTACAATGTGAGGCTTTACATCTGCACTGTTAGCGGCCTGAGTTACAGCCTGCATAAGTGAGTACATAGTAAGAGTATCCTCATTAACCATTGTACTGGTGATACGGTTACGCTCAGCCTGAGGAATCTTGAATGTATCGAATACACCTCGAAGAGCCTCAACGGCAGTACCCTCAATACTCACATCAGTTAGTGACTGTACTGCATCAAATGAACCCTCAAGCCCTGATAGCGCCTCATCAACTGCATCCTTAGCCCAATCAAATACTGCATCACCCTTACCAACAGCGCCGCGACGAGACCAAACACTATTGCTAGCATTCATAGTATCGATAGCACCATTAGTACACCAATAGCGGAATAGGTAAGCATTGATCTCAGTCTGCTCATCACCGTTAAGGGAGTTCTTTAGCTGAAGACCTGCTGACCAGGTATCATTTTCTGTTCCTGTATTCTGCATTACACGAATGTGCTCAGGAACAATAAGACGAAGATGGGTCTGCTTCAGGTTGTGAACAAACTTATAATCTGCCCATACTTCACCGCTACCATACTTCTTCTCAATAGCCTCAAGAGCAATCTCAAGGAAGCGAAGGTTTGAATAAGGCTGTAGGGCACCACGAGTAATAGCTGCTGCCTTACGATTACCTACAGCAAGGATCTTGAAGTCCTTACCGGTTAGCCCAGAATTGTACTGATGGTTAAGGGCATCTTCAATGACTTCAGCAGGATAGTTCTGTACGAACCCCTTAGTCATGAATGCCTCACCAGCTAGACCATAAAGAGAGTCAGGAGTTAGCTGAAGCTCAGTACCACTGACAGTAACAAAACCCTCTAGAGGTGCATCTGCCTGGGTAGCCTTTAGCTCATGGTTGAAACCCTCAGTTAGCTTGAAAGCAACCTGGTTTCCACCTACCTCAAAATCATAGGCACGAACAGGCTCAGTAGCGGCTAGAGTCTCACGAACAGTGTCAAGCGTAAGTAGCTTATCTTTTACGTCATCGATTAGGATGGTCAAAATATCTCCCTTTGGAGGATGGATGGGTTGGACTTTCGCCCTTGCCCATCCATCCTATCAGAATCAGTGTGGTCAGTCAACAGGTTCAGTACCAGTAGCCTTCTTGGCACGATCAGCATCAAGAATTTCTACTGCTGCATCGATAAGCTTTTGGCGCCATGCAGGATCACTAACTGCCTTCTCATTGAATTTTGATGAGCCATTGAAGTTATCTCCACCTAGAGACTCATCAACTTTAATCCAAGCACCAGAACTGATAATTAGTTTATTGTGCTCAAGTACTTTACGAGCAGCCCAAAGGTTATCAAATCCAATACCATAACGAACAAGAGCCTTAGCCTCACGCTGAGGCATTGCTACCTTATTCTTAGTGCATACCATTTTAACTTCAGTAGCTACAGCTACCTCTACTTCTTCACCGTATACATTAAGAACTTTACCCTTTTCCTTGGAAGTTCCAATAAACTCTACCATCTGTGAAGAGTAGTAAGTTAGCTTCTCTCCACCTGGGCGAGTCTTCTGCGGTGCACCAAATCCTGGCATTCCACCAATAGCGTTATGTACGTGATTGATAAAGATAGCTGAGGTATTAGTTTTGAGTAGTATAGGATTTAGCATACCCAAGAACTGAGACATCAGTCTAGCTAGTGGAGCTACCGCTGCCTTACCTACGTCCTCGGCAAACACTGTTGAGGGAATTGCTGCGGCTACAGAATCCCATACCAGTAGTCTGACCTTACCTGTGTTAATAAGGTCTCTAGTAATGTTTGCACCGGTCTCAAAGTCCTCAGGTCTAATTAGTGCAAAGGACCCATCATGAACATCTAGACCAAGGCTACGAGCATAAGTTTCATCCAATGCACATTCATAATCCATGTAAAGAATAATGTCATCAGATTCTTCTGCTAAAATAGCCTGCTGTACTCCTGCGGCTGTCTGTAGGGCTGCGGTCGTCTTACCTGACTGAGACTTACCATAGAATTGAGCAATGCGACCTACAGCAACGCCACCACCTAGAATATCATCTGCACCAATGTTATTAGTAGTTAAGAATTTGACATCAGCTACAAAACCCTCAGTATACTTATCTGCATACTTCTTACTTGCTGCTGCCATAATCTCTGCAATACTTGCTTTAGCTTTTTCCTTTGGTGGCATATGCTATTCCGTCTCTTCTTTATTTGGGCACCATTCTGGACAAGGTAAAATAATGATTTGTTTATTGGGTGCTGGGCATCTACACTGAGCTATTAAAGTACCATGCTTACATTCTTGCCTTTTATGCATATTACTCCTCAAATGTAATATTGACATTAGACCTTGTAAGCCAATAATCTACCTGATCCCATACGGCAGATTCATCAACTTTATAAATATGCTCGAAGGGTTTACCCTCGCCATATTCAAAGTAATCTGATGTCATCTCACCTACAGTCAACCACTCAACATCTTGAATACTTGCTAGTAAAATATGCTCTGCTATAGCCTTAGCTATATCATTAGGAACAACGTTAGTCATTATCAACCTTTGCACTAGCCTCATTGAGGATATCTTGAATATCTTTAACTTGAGCATCTGTCAATTTAAATTTAGTAGCTCTAGCTTTTTCTACTACATCATCTATTGATCTATGTATACAGTGATGTATAATATGCCCATTGCTTACACAACAATAAGGATCAGCTTTACTGCTCACGAATTTTCTCCAATAGTTTCTGTGCAGGCGGGTTCTTAGCATAATCTCGAATCTTATCGATTCTATCAAACAAGTGCCCTGATGAATCTCCAAGTTCTCCTAGTAAACTATTGCAACGAGAGCAAATAAGCCCTCTGATACATTTACCGCAGATTGGAGTAGTCGGGCAGCAGGAGTGATCGTGATCGACAGAGAGTTTCTTACTAAGACCTCTATTACCTGTCCATGGACCACAAGTGTAGCACATTCCGCCCTGTGCTTCATAGAGAGCGTCATACTCTCCTGGTGCCAACTTATAGTCCTTGAGCATTCTACTAGAGTGACTGTTAGCTCTTAATAACTTCTTTCTAACTCTAAAGCATGTAACACAACGAGGGCCAGGATGCGGCAATTTCCTAGTCGTAGAACCACAATCTTTACATGATTTTACTTTAGGTTGTGCCATTATCCTGACCCTCAATCGTGTTAGTCGCTATGAAGTTATCAGTATATCATATAATCCTAGAGACCGTTAAGTAGATCCTCTAGGTCTACAGCATCCTGCTTATTGCGAGGCTTCTCTTCTACCTTAGTAGTTGATGCCTTAGTGTCGTTATCTAGTAGACCCTCAAGACCAGCATCTAGGTTACGCTCAGCGCCTACTAGATTATCGCTATTAGTCTCACTTGCCTGGCCGTTAACTACACGCCAACGAGCACGAATCTTATCTAGGTCATCCTCAAGGTATTCAACCTTCTTGACAACGCGACCTAGGAATGGCTCAAGGTCTTCAACCTTATTCTCTTCAATGATCTCATCAAAGAGATCCTGGTTCTCATCCTTCTTTACCATACTAGAAGGAATGATCTTGTACTTCTGGAATAGCTGATTCTCACAAGGACCGAGAATAACATCGATCTTAGATAGATCCTTGTTAGGTGCCTCATCACGAAGGTCAGCAATTTCATTGAACTTCTGATCAGTGAATGCCCAAATCTTAACTGAACCCTGGAAGCTCTTAGTAGGCTTTGAAGTTCCGTTAGTTGCGTACTGGAAAACGTGCATTGCGAAACGACGCTTAGGACGCTGGAACTGGTCAGGGTTGGTCTCTGCTGCCTTACATGCAGGGCAGTTCTTGGGATCCATACCACGATCCTGAAGAATATCAGGCTTACCTAGGCAGATGGGATTTCCTACGAAATCAAATTCCATCTCTTCACCCTTAGGGCCTGACTTGTACTTAGGCATACCATTTACTAGAGTAGGCATACGTAGATTGTGAACATAACCTACGTCAGGTGCCTCGTAAATGTGAATACGAGCTGTCTCATCCTGGACTAGCTTTAGTCGGGGAAACTGCTCTGAACTTGCTGACTTGTTCTCTGAACTGAAGGACATCTTAGCCATAAAATTAATCTCTTTTCTTCTCTTTGATTCGAGCGAACGCTTCTGGATCGCTACATCTATTCTACCACAGTCTCGATCTTGGATCAAGCTGAGAGAATATCTAGTCTCTTACGTAGATCCTGTCGTACCTTGTCTAGCCCATAGTAGTGTAGACGAATGACCTCTACTGCTTCAAGAGCGAATGCTTGAGTGTCCTCTACCTTGCGTAGCTCACGAGCACTGTTTAAGGTAGCTAGATTAGCCTCTGCGGCCTTTTCCTTACCTGTTGCATACTCACTGAAGGCTACACGCTTGGATGGCGCAGAAATTGCCCTATCCCACTGCTCTTGATGGTTCATCTTGAAAACAAATACTTGCCTATCAAGTTTAGCCTTAGCTCTAATTGCCTTACTGAGTAACATTTCAATTCCTGTTAATGCGCCCTGGCATTTGATAAGCTCAGTATGAATTTCAGGGAACTCAGCGTCAGCATCTAGAGTACTAACTGACATACGAAGTTTGATAGTTTCATTGATCAGATTACCAAGTTCAGTATGTAATGTATTCTCTTCACTCAATAGGATCAATTCCTCTCATGAACATCATAAACCTGATATCTTCATGTAACTCTTCTACTGTTTCATCATTATGAAGAATTACTGAAGCTAGATCACGAATAGCAGTTGACTCTGATGCATGGCCATCTGACTGTAACCCTGGTCGTTCAATCCAAGTAACTATGCCACCATTATCACGAACAAAATCTACTTCATTATCAAATCTACAATCAGTAATAACATAACGAGATTCTTCATCAACAATGTCAGGAAACTTCTTCGCTAAAAGGTCTACCCACACATTAGTACCGAAAAGCATTCTACCAACTTCAGTACCAAATACTTGTAGAAGTCTACGAACCTCAGGTAGTTCACGCTTAATCTGATCCCAACCATACATCTTTACCAAATAAGATAATGAATAATAATGTCCTACTTTACTAGGTACTTGAGGATCAAGAACTAAAAGCGCCTCACGCAAAATATCAGCAAAAGCAATCTTAGTAAAGCCATACTCATTAACAAGGACCTTAGCGGCAGTATCCTTACCTGAACCCTTAAGACCACTAAACGCTATCAGCATGAGGCATCCTACTAATGAGAGCACTTAACTCTGCCATAAGCAAACGGGATGACTTTTCGCCCGTAAGGCTCTGGCCTTCCATTTGCAATGTTACCAGGATCTCAGCTTGAGATACAAGTAGTTGATACTTCTGACCAACTGTCAGCTTATCTGCATCAAGACCATTCTTGATAACAATTGCCTGAAGGTCTGACTCATCTAACTCAATATCAAACTTGAACCATTTATTCGATTCTACTTCAGCGCTTCCGCCTCTTAGAACTCTCAATCTTCTTCCTCCAAAAGCATTTCATCATCTTCAAATTCGATGAATAGGTTTCCTGTAAAGTCTAAAATTCTGACTAAGCCTGTACGAACATCAACTTGCCAGTCGGGGAAGTCAATGGAGCATCCACATGATAAGTAAATTGTCTGAGCACCTTGAACTGATCGCTCAGCAGTTAACGTATAGTGAATATTTTGATACCATCCACTGACTTCCCCATTACAATTATGACACTTAACTGAAAACTCATCGCTGCTCATCAGTCAAGTCTAGCAGTGTCTTACTTAGAATGCAATGTCAGCAGCAAGATCATCAAGCGCCTGCTCAGAAACCTTATAGTAGGTCTCAGCATCATCGAACAAACTACGGATAACAGATGCATACTTCTCAGGAGTTAATCCTGTAGTAATAGGAATTGCAGCTACACCTACAGGAGTCTTGACTTCAATAGTATTAGTTCCCTCTACCTTGGTCGCATAATCAATGAAAGCCTTGAACTTATCCTTAGTAGGCATATTCTTCAGCTCCACAATGATGTGCTTAGACTGCTGCTCATCCTCAGATCCAAGTGTAGGTAAGTATGTATTCCTACTAGGTTCCTCCACTGCTACCTCTTCATTTTGAAGTGTAGGTAAGTATCTAGTTCCTAGAGTAGGTCCATCCTTAACTCTTACTGTTCCATCTGAATCTAGCTCTAGCTCCTTTACTGATCCCCAACGCTTTCCGATATGCCAGTCAGCTACCATCTTAGGCCAGCCAGGAACATCAAAGATTACTGCTGGCTGTAGAGCATGGATTACCTCTACTGGATCAAGGCTGCGGTGAACATAGAATTCAAGAGCGTCGTGAACGTTCATGAACAGTCGAACTTTATCCTGCCAACCATTCTGCTGAATTACTTTACGGGCTCTAACCATTCCAATACGAACATAGTCACCTGTAGCTCCACCCTGAACAGGATAATTGAAGCAGGCACGCTCTCCACCCTCACGAATCCAGCGGCGAGAGTCCTGCAATTCCCAGATAGGGATCTTACGGCCAAACTTAGTTACTACATAACCATGTTCATAGCCGTATTCAATCTGCTTATCTGTCCAACGCTTAAGCTTAGGAAATGCTGCGAAGTACTGAGCAAACAGATCCTCAGCCTCTTCAATAGAACAGTTAAGCCTTTTTGCCAGAGCTGATGCAGTCATACCGAACAAAAGTCCGAATCCTAGAGTCTTAGCCTTTGACCTAAGTTCTTTAGTAACTTTATCCATAGGCACCTTGAACATCATAGCAGCTACCTTAGTGTGGACATCCTCATCATTAGCGAATGCCTCAATAAGAGCTGTCTCATCTGCCAGTCCAGCGGCAGCACGATACTCAGCCTGTGAAAGGTCGAATCCAAGGATGTAAAAATCCTCTGGTGCAATTACTGCATCCCTGAAGTTCAGCTTAAATTCAATTCCATTATTAAGTGTGTACCAATAGCTTAGGTACTTGCCCTCTGGTGTCTTAATATTGATTGATGGCTGATTCTGCTGGTTTGGATTAGCTGATGAGAATCGAGCAGTACGCACATAACTCTGGTTAAGTGATGGGTGTACCATTCCATCAGGAGCATACCCATAATCTTTTGCATACTTATCCAGGAATGATCCGGTAAGACGCTTAAGATTCTTATATTGAGAAATCTTCTTGACGACAGGATGCTTCTCAGCTAGCGCATCAAGAGCCATTTTACCTGTAGACATCTTCTTATCAGCCTTAGCTGCACCCTTAGTACTTGTGGTGTAGATGTTGACTACCAAACCTAGGCGATCGTACAGGATCTCAGATAGCTGTTTAGGGCTTGCCAGATTTACGTTGAGCTTAGTTTCACCCATACCCAGTAGGTGAGCTAGTTCAGTTTGAATCTCGTCGTTCAACAAAGCTGTGAAGTCTTTAGCTCTTGCTGATGCCTCCTGCATAAAGAACCAGTCATAGCGAATACCACAATCTTCCATGTCACAAATGACATAGCAGATTTCCATATCCACTTTATACATGAGCTGATCTTTAACTTTAGGGTAAGCATCTAGATGAAGACCTAGACACCAGAGTGCATCCTCACAAGCATACGTAATGACCTTATTTGTCAGGTCAAGTACATTGAATCGAAAAGCCTTCTTGTTCTTCTCAGTTAGCTTATCGAATAGTTCTTCAAACTTGATCATCTGATGCTGGAATTTATTAAGTACCAGATCCTTAAGACCAAACTCCTGGAATTCTCTAAGAATATATGCCTCTACCTGGGTACAAGAACGAACAGGGAAATATCCCTTAGATTCTGTAACTTCTTTACCGTATAGAGGATGATCAGATAGCATTTCTCGGAAGAACCTAGCCATTCGCCTAAGTTCGAATCCTACATTGTGAGCTACTAATAGTTTTGTCTTAAATGCTGACCATAGAATTTCTGCTACTCGCATATGATCTGTAATGTTCTCTGCAAAATCATGAGCAAGAGGTACATACCTTGCCCAGTTAAGTGAATTAGTAAAGCTAAAACCTACAAGTAAATTTGTCTCTAGCTTAAGTGAACCTCGATCATCATCAGGACCGTGATATCCAGTTTCAATATCGAAACCAAATGGCTTACCTTCTGCGACGATCTTATCAAAGAATTGACTTAACTCTTCTGTGGAACGTACTACATCATAATTCTTATTAACTGTAGACATCTGCTCTCCTGATCTGTGGTTTGCTTAAAGGATAACCACTTAATTCCCATATAATAATTCATCTTCCTTAGACTTAGTATTATGACAAGTAGAACATAATATCTGTAAGTTGTCAGGATGATGCTTACAACTAAACCTTGACTTATCGCCTCTACGTGGAATGATGTGGTCACAGGTCATCTCGTCGCCTCGTAACCTTACCACCAGTTCACAGCGACCACAACTAGCACAGCAGCTATGACGTTGCTCATTCTCAGGTCTGAAGCACATACACTTTCGCCTTGATCGCTTCAAAGCTAATTGACGTGCCAAAAAATAACGGTGGTGCAATCGCCATGTATCAAGACATGTGCCACTACACCACCGCTTTTGTACCGCATCTAATTTAGAACTACACCAGCGGCATTCATCATCTATTCCTGACCACTGAGATAGACTACAGTTTAATGGATTCACTGTCATAGGCTAAACCTACAGACAAGCAAATAGCAGTGCTGAAATCCATAAACAGAAATAATGCAAACTCTGATCAGCTAAATACATACCGCAGATAGGTGTTTGTATCTCCGCAAAGTTAGATGCTCCTACGTGAGTCAAGAACCACTTAACAGGCCAACGCCTATCTAGGAATGCATGACTAACCCCTGAGAATAGCAATGCTGAAAATACTCCAAGTAGTGTTACAGGTACATTAAGAAGTACACATGTAACAAGAAGCATAATAAACATTACTATATGATATGCAAACACATGCTGTAAAATATGAGACCAACCAGTGCGACCTGGCTTTGCTTTATTGCTTGCCATCTTATCAGTCTGAAATAAATGATCAGCAACTTGATGGGCAACAATAGCAGTCCCTAAGAATACAGCAAAAAGAATTGCTGAAGTAAGCATTAGAACCCTGCCGCAGCTTCCTTGCCTAGTCGCATCCAGTGCTTGTGAACTTCCTTAGCCTCTGAAGGCGTTAGTTCACCCTTAGCACCAAAACTGTGGCGACTAGCCCAGTCCTGGAAAATTTCATCGTATGTCATTTCCCAAGTCTGCTTCTTGTTCTCGCTCAAGTTATTTCTCCCTTTAACTTACTATGTAACAAAGTACCAAGGAAGGGAATCGAACCCTCACGCCCTTTCGGACACTCGATTTTGAGTCGAGCGCGGCTGCCGTTACGCCACCCTGGCATGTGTTCCTTACCTACATGCTTAACTACCTTATAGCTAAGTCTTACAGTCCACCTATGCTGTAGAGTCTATAGCCTCAGAACAGCCCACCCTCAGGAACAACTCAATCTTACCACATCAATCGGTCAGGCGTCCAGGGTTGACTTTCTCAACACTATAAGAGCCCAACTCGTTGGTGTATACAATTTCTTTAATACCTGCTGAGATAATAGCCCACATACACCAAGTACAAGGACGAGACATCTGAGTATCGCCCCTACTATCGACTCTAGCAATATAGATCGTGCAACCCCTCAAGTCATCCCTAACCTTCAGAAGTTCTCGAAGAGTTGCACGCTCAGCATGATCACTAACATTATGCTCATCAATTGCAGGAGCATTACGAAACTTATTAGGTGCAGACCCTAGTACTTTATTACCCTTGGCTACTACTGCTCCATGCCTCCATCGATAAGTACTCTGCTCAGCAACCCGAACAGCTCGTCGGATCAGGTTATCATGTCGCTTCATGACCAGAGCCTATCACTCTAGTGAGTTCTTGTCAACTCAGCATGATTGCAGTAAGTGAGGAAGGTTGCTCCCAAATTCTCAATGTAACTCATTGCCACTACAGAATCGTACCAAGCATTGTGCACAAATGCAATATGACTTGCCTCATAAAAGGTCATAAACGAACCTAGTTCAAATCTACCTTCATAAGGATTCAATTGTGACACAGGTTCGGGAACATTACTAATAGCCCAGCCACCAATAGTATCATCAGCTACAGCATACCAACGACAATACAAAACTTCTGCATCTGTAATTGGCTGCTTTGCAAAATCTCGTTTTACCATAATGTTATTAACGTCTCCCATAATCCTACTTTTACACCATTGTTGAGGCTTGAGTCTATCATGGCAAGTACCTGCCTGCAATACTTGATTTTCGCATCTGTGTACTCTTTTGTTACAGGTAGAAATCTCTTAATCAGGAAAATCTTAATTCCTGTCGTTGCAGCGATATCAGTAGCATACATACGCTTACGTACACAACGTGAGATTTCCATCATAGTATCAAGCCTATAATCTAAATGAGAGATAATCTTAGCCTTATCCTCATGAGACATAGTAGATAGCGCAATATAGGCAGTTCTCTTATCACGTAGCATTAAGTAATCAGCAAAGGAATCGAGTGCCTGCTCTTCACATAAAAGGTCTAACGCTTTAACGCTAGGAGATCCATTCCAAATATGAATCTTTCGTAGAACATCAAGCATCATATTAGTATCACCTGATGTACGCTCTACTAAGTACTTAGATGCCTGTTCGGTAAGGCCATAACTTCGACCCCACTTAACAAGATCCTCATCATTAGGTTGGGAGCATTTAACAAACTTTCCTTTAGCTCTGATGATTTCAATATGCTCAGCGTATCCTACCTTCTTACCCTTAGCATAAACACTAGGAGCATCAGCGCTGTAAGATACAAATAGGATGTAGTTGGTTTTGTTATTCCTGGTCTGTGCTAGCCAGGGCTCTAGTTCATACCAGTTATTAACAGCTTCAGCATTACGAACTACTATAAGTCTATTACTGTTAGGATCTAGAGGGTACTGACTAGCACGATCCCAAACGGATGAATCCTGCTTAGCATCAATATCAATAAAATCAGTTACAGGTACTTGCAGTAGATTCTTAACATCTTCAACTACTAATTCAACGAGAGCTGATTGATCTCCGCAGCAGTAGATAATTTTAGGTATAGATCCTTTATCTACAAAACCTTTCCACTGATTAAAATTCATGAGCTACTTTCCTGGTGTGATCAGTTTACTTCTAGCAGCGGCTACACCTTGAGTGAGCTGCATTTGACGAATCTCTTTTAGTAGATCCTCGATAAAGTTTTTCTTGCGAGTCTCAAGATTATGCTGGAAAATCAGCTTTGCTTCACGAGATGCTAGCACAGTCTCTATAAGAGCTTCCACCTTAAGAAGGGCTAGAATTTCAGGTCCTAGCGGAATCCCCTGGTTAGCTAGATTCTCGATTCTAGCAACATTACTTTGACTTAGCTGGTCTACTGTCTTTTGAGCTTCATCTAAATCTGCTAAAAACTTAGCAGTGTTTTCCTTATCTGACATACATCAGCCTCTCATAATTGATTCTAGTGCTGCTCTGACTGCCAGCTTAGGGCGAGCAGCAGAGACATTACTCCATGATGATAGCACAGCTAGCGCTACTCTGCGATCTGCAAAGGCTCCTAGGTATTCAGGGTTGAACAGCTTCCACTTCTGGGATGCTGACTCTTCCATGATATTAAGAATTACTCTCGCTGTATTATCATCTACTGCTTTATATGCTTGTGCGAATAAAATATAGTCATTGCTTATTGCTGCCTGTAGAACTGTTAAAGCTGTTGTCCTCGATGCGATACCAGAACACGCTGCAATAGCGAGATCCACTCTACCAAGCTTACTAACTTTAGATGCATCTTTTTCATCGATTCCCTTGCTTACTAGAATCTGTAGTAATTCATCTTGAGATAATAGACCTACAGTGAATTTAGCTGCGCGCGTACGTAATGTTCTAGGTACACGACTAGAAGAGATCAATGAGAATCTAGCATAGCTAGGAGGATTCTCTAATGCTACCAGTAGATCATTTATCGCTGGCGTACTAGCATTATCCAAGTCTATGAGCGCAAACTTCAATTGTTGCATAGGGCTGACAGACATGAAACTTTTGATTCTACTAGCTTCGCTAACTGTAAGCTTAGGCACCTCCGTGAAATCTACACGAGAAATATTATTAGTCATCGCAGCATGAGCCGCAATAAGTCTTTTGCCCACAGATGGTGGACCTGTAATGATAGAAACCGGGGGCAACTGAGAACTTAATGCCCCAATTACCCCCTGGTGACCTACTAACATATATTAAGCCTTCTGATCTGCGTTAGGATTATCGTATGTTGGTCCTGCTTGAGTTATTTGCTGAGCATCATCTGGAATATCTCTCGATGCCCACTGCTCTGCCTGCTCAAGCGGTTGTTCTTTACGTGGTCTACCACGCTTCCTGGTTGCAGGCTTTTCAACAGCGCCACTATCAGCTAATTTATTTAGTAATGACTTACCTACTACGATGTGCATACTACCATCTGTAGAGACTAGACGCCAACCACTCTTAACCTTATATCCTAATGGAGTCTCCTGAGGCTCTTCATTCTTGAATGCTGATTCAACAGTAAATTGCTTACCATCGAAAAGCTCTTTCATTCGAGCCTCACGAGTTGCGTGCCACTTGCTTGACTGTGCCATAACCTTACCTCATCTCAATCAGGGCTTGTATTTAGCCACTTATTAAGAATCGGTGAGTTTACTCGTTACAAAGACACCAAGAGGGGAATATCGGTTAGTGCTACGTAGCTCAAGAATATGATAAAAGACAGCATGAGCCATCAACCTGTAGATATACTCATCTGGCTCATGCTTTGCTGCTAATTCACAATAACCAACATATAATTTTACTTCTAATTCGATAGCCTCATGCACTAACACAAGATTCTCATTCTCCTATAGTTAGGATCTCCCACGCATCATTTGCGCGCCAATCAGTTCTGGATTGATTGAAGTTAGGTACATCAGCACCAAGCCCTTCAACCAGTGTATATGCATTATCGTCACCACAGCGAATAGTATCTCTATAGCGTACATGCAAATGTCCATGCACAAACATTTTAGGCTGAAGAGTGTTTACAGCCTTCTGCAATCTGCGCTGGTTAGGAATTGTCTCTGGAATAGGAAGAAGCTTGGTCATTGGATTACTAGAGATAGGCTTATCGTGAGCTAGAATAACATCTACTCGCTCATTCTTAACCTCATCTAGGATTCTATCCAAATCACTATCTGACATTTCTTCCTCAGGAAACCAAGAAGTTCCAGCAGTTTTCTGACGTGCCTCATCTAGGCAACGAGCCCAAGGATATCCGCTCTTAGCAAACATTACCTTAGCCTCTTGATGGGCTTTAATGTCCTCATCCTCTAGACGAATATCCTTATCTACAGAGTAAGCTCCACCAAGAACTAGAAATGATTTCCCATGAAAATCCCAAAAGGTTCCATTAGGAGCATACCATAGACCAGGACGGATAGAGTAAAATCCCTGCATAGCGCTGTACTTCTCTGGAATAAGAGATACCTTATCATGATTACCCTGAATAAATACTAATTCAATCTTAGCATCCATTAAAGCTTCACTTACATGATTAAGATACACTACTCCCCAAGGAGAATGCTCCCAATATCCAAAGTCTCCTACTTGGTAAATCCAGCTAACACCTTGAGCTTTAGCTTCTCTAATTGCTCTGAAAATAAATTTTGTGTTGCCATGAGTATCGCCTAGCAACATGATCTTAGACATAGTTACTCTTTCTTTTCCATTGCAACTACCGTCTTGAGATAGTTACTGATTTCTTTATTATCCCACTCATTAGCTACACACACAAGCATATAGATATAGTAAGCAATCTCTGCTTGTGTCTGATCTTCTGTGTGTAGTGCTAGTGCACCGATCGTTCTACTATGCATGATCCAGTGCTTAGCGCACATCTCAGCTGAGACGAACTCTGAGTCTACCACCTGAGCGTTAAAGGCGTCAAGGTATCCTTCATCCATCCCAATCTGTTGTAATGCTAGTAGTAGGTGCTCAAGAGCAGGACCACCAAATGCTAAAGTAGTAATAGGGCCACAACAAGATAACCTATTAGTATCCATAGTCATTTGGGAAAAGAAATCATATTCTTTTTGCCCTCTTGCTACTGTTTCAGTACATGGCATTATAGGTCTCCTAAAGTTTTAGTCATTACCTGCTTACAGACATTAAGCCACTTTACAGCATCTTCATCTGATTTTACTGCATTAAGTAAGTCCAGGCATTGATTAAGTTTAGTACCTACCTTATCATCTAACTGAACTATATTCCAATCTGGCCTAACCCCCGAACAGAACATCTTCAAGGCATCAGCCAGAGCTAATAAATCCGGCTCTACTTTCTCCGTAGCTACCGCATCAGCCCAACGTTCTTCTAAGCTCTTAGGCTTAAAACCAGAGTCCTCTAAGAGCCTCATAGCGGCTGCTGGCCAAGAGATGTCCCACGCGGCAGATGCTAGTGAGACAGGACTATATCTTTTACTGCACGAAAAACACCACACTGTGTTATTCGCTAGGTATACACGCATTGCTTTGGCATACCCACCATCTGAATGATAAAATCCAAATGGGCAGTGGATCTTCTTATTTCCACCATTGAGAATAGTAGAAGGTACGAATACTCCTATACTTTCTAGAACATCAGTTATCTTAACATTATTATTGGCTTGGTCAATCCATGATGTTCTCTGACCTAGTTTCATTAACTTACCTCTGCACCTACTGGCCTACGAGTTAGAAGCTCACGAGTATCTACGGATACAGTCCAGCCTGCCGCCTCAAGTGAGGTTGCTAGTTTAGCGTAATGATGACCACAGAAAATAAAATCTGAGTGTCCTTTCCTTACGACAACTACATACCCCTGAGCCGAACAACTATCGCATCTATCAGAACTAGTTAGTGATTCCATTATTTAAGCCCCTTTCAGTGGCGTGTACCTCATATTAAAATTATCGGTATATGAAGCAAGGCCAGTCTAGTGTATCAGACCAGCCTTGTCAACGTAACTACAGACCACCAAAGACGGTATCAGGTGATAGAAGGAAGTTACCTACACTGTTCCCGGTACTTCTTCTATCTGTAGAAAAGAAACTAGTTGCATAATCTACACTAACATCAATTCTATTAGACTTCTCACCATCACGATTCTTTACTACCTGCATAATCAAGTCAGTATAACGAGAGTCCACACCCTCTGGCTCAAGCAAAGAAATTACAACATCAGATGATGAGGTAGCCTCAGAGGTTTCTGCTAGAGCTGATGAATTATAACTACCAGCCTTCTGAGCTTCCTTCCATGAATCACGGTTTACCTGCCAAGGACTAACTACAGGAATACCACGACCATCATCAAATGTAGTAGCCATCTGCTTAGCTTCTTGCACAATAGCTGAAAGCTCTTCACGCATACTTGAACGTTTACGATCTGATCTCAGTAGAGCAAGATAGTCTACGATAGCCAAATCTACTTGGAACTCTCGCTGATATCTGAGTAGTTTACCCTCTACTGTACCGATTGTAGCACCTCTAGGAATCTGAACGATAACTAGTTTGCCATAATTAGGATTATCAGATGTGTAATCATCTAGGATAGCAGGAAGAATAGCTTCCTCTTCAGGCTTAAGATATCCCTTACCTCGCTTTAAGTCTCGTGAATTGATTCCTTCATCAAGCCCGAATTGAGGTAACTTACTATGCCTACAGATTAGCTTACGCCTTACCTGTGGACGTAGTGTCTCTGAAGTACAGATAACTACATTCTTTCCTTGCATGATAGCTGCGTGCCAAGCTAATTGAATAGTTGCAAGGCTAGTCTTACCAGATGATGAATACCCTACTACTAAGTCTAGTTCACCATTCTGTAAACCTCCACCAAGCTTATCATCTAGTTCAGGAATACCAAACTTGATACCGCCAAACGTCCTAGCTGATAAGTACTCTTGCATAATCTCTTCAGCCTCGGTACGTGAATCACCCTCAGGAGATTCTTGCATACTGAGGTCTCTATCGATTTCAGCAAACTTAGTAAGGATATGTTTACGTGCATCATCGTGACCGAATAGATCCTCACCTTTAGAGTCTTTAGCTCCACGGTTAAGGATTTCCATACCTTCAGTAATTGCCTGAGCAGTATCTTGAGCAGCAGCTAGTTCCTTAAGCTGCTCGACACTCCACTTAAAATCAGATTCATCTACCTCAGATGCAGCAAGTACATCATAGGTAGTTTCGTATAAAGCAATCTTACCTGCATCTACATTTCTCTTACTAAGCTGCTCAATCAATGCATTCTTAGTAAGTACACCACCAGCAGTTTCCAGGTAGCGTTCCATAAGCATGTAAAGAGCCTTATACTGAGGATCAGGGAAATGATCTACAGTAAGCTGAATCAAAGCCTTATTGAGAAGGTCTAGACGCTTAGGAAGAATTGCTCCAAGTACTACCTTACTATGCTCTAACGAGGTACGAGCCATTAACTTCCTTTCTTAACGAATGCCTTAAGGATATCACTCTCATTAATGAAATGAGTTTTAGTTACAGGTAATCCAACTTCAAGGACAATCTCACCTCGACATGTTGGCATGGTAGATACCACAACACCCATACCTGCTACTGTATCACCTTCGACAAGATCCTGCACCTCTACCTCACGCCACTCCCTTATCACACCTGTTCGGTCTAAATCAACCTTAGGACGGGAGAGGTCGGGCTTTACTGTTCTATTTCTAAACCCTGCTGGCATTAAAACCTCCTGTAGATCCATGCCCACCTAAACCACGAACAGAATTGCTTAATTCATCTACCTCTTCAAAGTCAGCGATACCAACTTCTTGAAAAATAATCTGAGCAATTCTATCGTGAATACAGAATGAGTATGGTGTTACGTTAGTGTTATGTAAATTAATTCTAATCTCTCCACGGAAACCTGCATCGATTGTTCCAGGAGAGTTCAAAACAGTTACACCAAGCTTAGCTGCTAGCCCAGACCTAGGATGAATAAGGCCAACCCAACCATAAGGAATTTCAATAGCGATTCCTGTAGAAATTAATCTCTGTTCCCCTGGATCTAATACTCCATAATCGATAGAGTAAATGTCTGCGCCAGCATCTCCATACTTAGAGTATGTAGGAATTTTAGCTAAATCGTGTAGCCTTTTAATTTTAATAGGTAGTGACACTTATCCTCTTTCTACTGCTGCGTATAATAATGCTTCTTTAACTGATGACACTGCCGAAGCATGTAATTGAGAAATTTTAGGTTCAGCTAAATCAAGTTCCTCTGAAATTTTTCTAAAATCTAGTCTACTGTAGTAATGTAGTACCAATACAAGTTGCTCAGCTATTGGAAGACTACGAACAGTATCAATGAAGATATCTGTCATCTCTTTTGCGAATACTGAACCTTCTGTATCGATTTCATCCTTTACTTGATTCTCATTAGAGTTACCTGATTCATATCCTGATCCAGATGTGTTAAGGTGAGCATCTAAACTGACTGGCCTAGCAGCTAATCTAGCATTGACCTTATTGATTTCAGATACAGTCATCTCAGTACGTTCAGCAAGTACCTCTACAGGTACTCCCTCATCCTGGCCTGCCTCTTTTAGTCTCTTAGATTTACTTCTGAGAGTTCTGGTAGCCCAATCATCTGAACGTATACTATCCCTGATAGTACCACGAATCCTTAGGCTAGCAAAGACCTTGAAGTACTGCACAGCACTAGGCTCATACCCTTTACGTTCACAGTACGATTCCCAGCGATTAGCCGCATCAGTAAGACCTAAATAAGCTAATCCTAGCATGTCATCTTTATCTAATGCATGGGTAGCAGTGCGCCACTCTCGCAGCGCAATCTGCTTAGCCAAACTAAGATGCTGTAGGATCAGAGTATCTTTATCGTAATTCACCTACTACTACCCCCGATCATTTGAAGCAATTCAAGTGGAGATAGTGCAGCAAACAATTCACTACGAGAATCCCAGATATGATCAATAAGAGCCTGCTCACGCTCAAGAGCAGGAAGATAACCTTCCTCCTGCGTACCTATAGTAAGAAGGTTATGAACGTAAACTGACTTATGAGCTGAGCCATCTCGCCTTACACGACCGGCTAGCTGTTCCATTCTTGAAGGATTCATAATCATATCCACATTTACTAGATGCCTAGCAATCTGTAGGTTTAGTGACTGCTCAATTGAGGTTGTACCAATCAATACTCTACAATCAGGGTTCTGCCAGAATTCCTGCTGTGCAGCATAGCGCTCAGCATTATTCTTATTCTCTCCCCAAATAGTAACGTATTGAACTCCTGCTCTATCTAGCCTTGCCTGAAGGGCACGAACATTATTTCTAAAGTTGATGAAGGTTACTACTTTATCTTCGCTAAGGTCACCATCTACTAACTTATCTTCAAGCCAATCCAGCTTAACTGATGTCCTTGGCCTATCAGCCTCACCTAATGCTGCAAGTCCTCCACAGATTTGTGCTCCGTAAATGAACTTGGCAATAGCTGTAGCTCTCTTAACCTCAGTGCCCTCGGCCTTGATAATTCTTAATACACCGGCCTTGAGGTCATTGTACTTTTCCATCTGCAATGGATAAGGATCGAGGAATACGTTAGTAGAGATTACAGCAGGAAGATCAACATCATCAATATCTGCCGCTGTACGCCTTAGAGTTAAGTGCGCAATCTTTTCCTTAAATTCATCAAGATGTCTATAACCTACTACACGCTTACTAGTAATCATCTTACCATTAGATGTTTCAGTTACAGTTTGCTTATCTAGATACCTCCTCTCGAAGGAGATGGGCGAGCCTAAAATATCTCTAATGTTAAGAGGTTGAAGTACGTGATAAAGGTCATTTAGCCTTTTCTGAAGAGGCGTTCCTGTAAGAATAGGAATACGTGCGCTCTTGCGGGTAATCCTGTTAATTGCATATGATGTTGCAGTATCTCCATTGCGGAGAGGGTCAACGTCATCAATAAATACAGCACGGAAATTAAAGGCAAGTTCTAGTGCCTCTAAATCATTGATAAGCATCTGATAGCTAATGACGCAGATATTCCAATCTGCCGCTAAGTACTTATCAATACGCTTCTTCTTAGGACCATCACCTACAATTACCTTTACGTCCTTGAGAAGCCTATTTAGCTGATCTTCCCACTGAGGTACGGCAGCAGGTCTACAGATTACTAATACTTTATCCTCTTCAAGCTCACCGGCCTCTTTCATAATAGCGAGCATTCCAGCGGCTTGAATAGTCTTTCCTGTTCCGACAGAATCAGCTAGCAATCCTTTTTCAGCTAAGAATAGCCAGGCTACCCCCACTCGCTGATGAGCGCGAAAAATAACCCCGCACTGTTGGCAGGCAGGGTTTGGGACCTCATGGTTAGCACAAGGATCACTATTAAAATATTTTAAATCTGGTAGCTTTACGTCTTTTAGTGTTCTAACTCTATTGGCTGCGGCTGCCTTTTTTGCCGCTGGCAGCTTACTAGCCTCAAACAGCACGCTTACTCCTAAAGTTTAGTTCGCTTGTTTTTCTTAGTGGAAATCGAACGAGCCGACTCCACTACCTGCACGACGTAGATCACGTCTTCTTGGAATGCCAAGTATGCATCTTCTAAGAGTGTAGCATACCTGTCCCAGTTAGGGGAAGCGGCAGGTGAATGTAGGAGTCGGCTCGTCAAATTATCCTCTACTTTTCGTAAGTGTCAGGTACCAACTTAGGTGCTGCCTCTGTCTGGTTATTGTCAAGGGCCTTTAGGGCATCCTTACCAACAGATCCAACTGAACCTACTAGAATACCTAGAACAGTCTGTGTCAATAGTCCCATCTGGTCTAGAGACATGTTTGCAAAGCTGACTGCTGAAGCGAAGTCTACGTGAGCAGTTAGGTATACAGCCACAATTCCAAGTACCCAAGCTAGTAGCTGAGTAACAATTGCACTTGTATCCTTACCACGTAGCTGACGTACAAAGTCAACAAACTTCTTTACTACAGCAGCAATAAGAGCTAGGGTTCCCATTTCTTTCCTCCTTGTGGAGATAAGTAAAACAGTTACTTATCTTAAGTATAATTGATCTTGTTACTTTAGTCAATTTTTCTGACTAACATAAATGAATTGGCTCTTAATGTAGTTACCGCAGCATTAGATGTGTTCTGTGCCCACTTCAATTGGAAGTTACCTGCTGTTGCACCATTAAGGACAATAATTGTTTCTTTCGCTCCACTCCATGAAGTATCTGAGAATACTCCGAATGCTGGTTCTGAGGCTGGTACGTGAATACTAGTTCTCATTGTTACGTTAGAGTTAGATGTTGCAGCTACATCAGGACCAAGAGACCAACGATAAACCGTAGATCCAGCAGGTGCATTCCAAGCAAGTTTAAAGTCTCCTGCTGTTCCTGAGATCATCATATAGAATTCGATAAGGTAATTTGTATTTGCTGCTAATGCTACAACCATATCTGGATCTACTGAAGTTGTAGCATTAGATGTTCTTGTTGCATCAGTAGTCTTTCGAATTACCTGGGTGTAGCCTTTACCTGTTCCTGAAATATTACCTACGACATTTAAATCGGTAACTACGTCTCCACCAAGGTTTAAATCACCTGATACATCTAAATCATTTACACTCGTAGCACCTGTAACATCAAGAGTACTACCTAGTGATAGACCTGCCCCTGCTAGAGCTAGCTGAGCTGTTGTAGGGCGGTACAAGTGCACCTCTGGTAGAGCGTTACCAGGTCCGAACTTGATTCCATCATGATCAAGCTGCATACGTGATTGAGTATCTGCTGCCTGTCTGAATCTCAATAAAGTAGGTTGTGCTGCAATAGTAGCTACAACAACATCGATTACTGAGTTAGGTACTAAAGTTCCAATACCAATCTTCTTAGCAGTATCCATAAGGATATCTCCTACGAATGCCGCACCAGCAGATAGGATCTGAGTCCATACACCTGCCTTGTTATAGCTTACTTTACCAGTATCAGTATTATATCTACCCATACCATTAAATGTAGTTGATGGTGGAGTAGATTCCAGAGCAGGAACAAACCCCATAGTAGCATCGATCTTCTCTAAGTTGTCGTTTAGATCCGTAGCTACATTGATTGGTTCACTACCATCATCTGCTGGTAAGTAAAGTCCCACTCTGGGGGTTGTTCCTGACATCTGTACCTCCTAGGTTACACGTTAAGTCTTACTACTAAATCGGTACTCTCTTCACTCAGATCCAAGTGTAGGTAAGTATCTGTTCCTTAGAACATCGCTCTCAGCACATCATGCTGATCAGTAATGATTGCATCTACACCAGCGTTATTAAGAGCAGTCCATCTTGCAGGAACATCATCAGCAGCATTATTAGTAGTCCAAGTAAATACCTGAAGACCATATGCATGATAGTAGTTAACAAAATTAGCATTGACAGCAGGCCAGTTAACAGTAATTCCTGAAGCTCCCATAGCCTGAATTGATTCTCCTGTACGCATAGTTCCTGATGCAGGAGTTTCAAACAAGTAATAGGTTAGGTTATTGTAACCATAGCTCTTCATAGCTGCGATACTTGCGGCAGTTCCCTGCCAGATAACCTTGGACTCATACCCGAAGCTAGTGATATAGTAGTATAGGTTTGCTGCCTGTTCCTGTGTAGGAGTCTCCTTAATGTCCATCAATAATTTGATGTTATCTACTGATGCGGCATTGAAGAATTCCCAACCATAAGGTGGGTGAACCTTAGCCTTTACATCTCCACCATCACCTACATAAGTACCGTGGTATTGAGGATATACCCAAGTACCATTAGCATTCTTGTCATCCCACTGATCATAATCAGCAGCATCTAAATCATTAATGGGTCCAAGCCAATAACTATTCAGTAGACCTGTTCCATTAGTAGTAGGATCTACCTCTGCATTATGCATAGCGATAGGCATATTAGACCTGTTCCATCTAATATCAATCTCTACCCAGGTAGCACCTAGTGATGCAGCCTTATCAATTCCCTGAATAGTATTTTCAGGTGCATCACCCTTACCTGTAGCGTGAGCAATAGATTCTACAGTAGTAGAGCTTACTGTTACAGGTACCTTAGGCTTAGCGGATACTGGTGCAGCACTGAAGAGAGTCATCACTGTAATTGTCGATGCTGCTAGAATACTCTTAAACACTTTCATCCTTTACTTGACGTATACGATAGTTAGAACAGGCTCATTAGACTGTCCATTACCATTGAATTTACCATATTGAGTTTTGGAACCTGAGGTAGGACCCAAGGCGATACCTTTAGCTGCCCCTGACTTGAAATCATTTCCAATTCCAGTACCAAGGCTTACCTTACGCTTTCCAGGCTTAGGCCAGTTAGAGGATGAAACTCTTTGCTCATCTACTCTTGAGCCCGACCATGATCCCGGCCTACCGGTATAGTTATGTGTACCGATACGAGCGGTTCCTCCATCATTCCAGTACCAATGGTTTGCATACAGTGTAACATAACATGCCTTAATTGTCGCGCCCTTAGTATCCTTCATAATCTGAGCATAGTTGAATCCACACAATGATCGTGCATCGTTTAGCCATGAATCAGCTCCGGAATCACCTTGTACCATTTGTGATCCATGAGATGATGAATAGTCACCGTTTGAACGATAAGTTCCAGACCAGGTAGCTGAATATGTTTTAGTGTATTCAACCTTAGGCTTTGGCTTAGGTGGCTTTGATACATTGTTAGTAGGATCTGTAGGCGCTGGTGCATTGTAAACATCAATTCCAGCATCGTTGAGAATTACTGTATCTGTCTTAGGTAGACCTACATCCTCAACCCAAATCAGGGTAGTGTTTTCTGGCTGGCCAGATCCACCAGGAGGGTTAAGTGTGGCTACTCCATTAGTACAGTAGAATGATACAAGTACTCTATGCAATCCTGGTGTGAATGTACCTGAGTAAATAATCTGAGCGCCCTGGTTAGCGGCAGGACCATCAACGCCTGGTGCAATAGCCTGCTGAAGGTATGGTAATGCAAGAGATGGGTCATCCTCACCAGCATCTCTTAAACGCAATACCAATCTATCTGTTGCTACAGTAGATTCCCATTCAGTTACGAAACAGATCATATAAGTTCTAGATTCCTCAGCGATGAAGCTGATCTCCATGAAACCACGCTCGATGTTTATACCTGCACCTACATAAGATGCACCAGTATAACTACCGATTGAGATAACTCCCTTAGAGCGAGGGTTGATGATTTCTTCTAGAAGTAATTCTCCTTGAATAGTAATATCATCAGAGATAGTAGCGCTCTGGAATGAACCTCTACCTGTACCATCAATTCCTGCTAATGTTTGAGTAGGATCTTCTAGATCCTTGATCATTAGGAAGTTACCGTTTTCAGCAGGGTTACCTAGAAGGCTAACAGTAGCATCCTCATCCTCTGAGAAGATCCTGAATCCTTCAAAGTTCATTTCAGCGCGAGCACCTGTCTCCGCTGTCTTGATAACACCTGCCAAAATAATAGATGAGCTGATAGTACCAGCAGTAATCTTTGATGCTGTTAGATCACTGATATGTGCATCATCAATTAGGTTAATGGTAGATGTAACAGCAGGAGATGGACCAGACTTGTTTCCAGCCTTGTCTACAGCAATTACTCTTACCCAGATATTATCTGTACTTTCCAAATTGAATGTCTGGATTACAGGAGTACCTGACCTAATCATACCCTGGTCAGCAATAATCTTTCCTACTCTGGTAGATTCATCAGGGTAAAATGATGGGCCACCTACGTGAATTTCTAGGTGAGACATATCAGGAGGTAGGTTGAACTGTCCCCCATCAAATCTACCTAAGAAGTGCTGCACCTGAATACCTAGTAAACTAGATGCAATTACAGGTGGAGCTGGCATAGGTGGAGCGATCGTATCTCTATTGGCTGAAAATGTGTAAATATCTGACCAATCAGAGAAGTGCTGAGGTGTTGATGAATCAACTGCACGAATCTGAACTTCATAATCAACGCCAGGGCTTAACTCTTGGATTACTGTACTAAGGTCATCCCAGCCTACATAAAGTACTTGCCACCCTGAATTAGTAATAGGCGGAATAGTAGGCTGACCCCAAGTGTAAACCTCATTCCAATCATACTGGTGAGCTTCCTCCCATGTTGCAGGGTAATCAGCACTTACATCAGGGCGGTACCTTAGTTCGAAGTGGTGACCATCACTGATAATAGATCCATCAGTATTAGTAGGAAGTGTCCATGATAATTCAGCCTGAGCGCGGACAGATACTCCATCAGCAGGGTAGTAAACATTACTGAATACTGAAACAAATTCAGGAGTCATAGGTACAGTTTTATCACCCGGCGCAGCAGGTACCCAGAATCCATTTGCGTAAGTAAGTACATCACCCTCTACAGGGTTTGGAATTACTACATCTTTCAATCCTGCTAGAGTAGCCTGCTCAAGTAATACGGCAGCACTAATAGCACTTCCTAGTGTTGTTCCACCAGAAGCGCTTGAAGGTGACATATTGTCAACTTGAGACTTAAGTCTTTGAGCTAATAGCTCCATTCGTGATTGTAGAGTTAGTTCTACAGTAGTAATTCCATCGCTAACAACCTGAACAGCAATCCCGACAACTCTCCACTGACCAACAGTGATGTTATTCTTGGAATCGATATTTTCGATTGAGATCCAATCTCCTACATCGTAATCCTCAAATACTCGCCTACCTGGCTGGTCAGCAGCAACTACTACCTTCCAAGATGTTTTTTCACCCTTTAATTCTTCCAGGGATGAATCAAGTACTAGAGCTAGATTAGCTACATCATCAGCGTTTCCGGCCTGAATAAATGCCTCACGCCTCTGAAACTTATCGATAGAGTCAGCATCCTCAATGTAAGCATATTCTCCAGCAGCATTCTTACCAACGATAGAGTTAGCAATCTGGTCTCTACTACGAGAACGTTCCTTACTGATCTGTGATCCCGCCTCATGAAATACTACATCTTCCTTAGCGAAGAATACAGGAGGAATAACAATATCACCCTTAGTACGCTGGTAAATCTTCAGCTTGAAATCAGGGTCCATAATCCAGTCAGCCTGCTGGATTTGTGCAAGGTCATTTAATGCTAGAGATAGCTTAGTACCTTCTTGCACATCAACGATAGGCTTACCAATCCAAGCTAATCCACGAGAATCAACTGCATCAGTAAAGTCAGGATCTACGTAAGGAATTGTTCCACGACTTTGGGCAGCACCCAACAACTCTAAGAACAGTGCCATTACAGGCTCTACAGCAGGAATAGCAGTCAGGTTCATCTTAAAGAAGTATGCTGATAGAGGTAATGCAATTCCTACGTTACCGATAAGGTCAAGTCCTAGTTGAGCTACAACAGGTGAAGCATCCCAGGTGTAAGCTGATCTGAACCTCTCAGTCCATACAGTGTCATCAGGTGAAGTGTCAAAGACTACAAATCCGTTATCTTCACGGATTCTCCAATACTTCATTGCACCCATATTCATAGCCCAGTCCTCAATGGCTACGCTTGAGTTATTAGATACTTCAGCAATCATTCTTAGCTCATTGTTTACTCTAGCAGTATACATACGAGCATAATTGTTAGATGACCCTGCATAGCTAAGCTTCAGTACAGTATGGATCTGTCCATCTGCTGCTGGATCTGATGGGGCGACATCTACACCAATAGAGATACCAGAGCTATCAAAGTCGTACTCGCCTGAGCGCACATAAATAGATCCTGCTGAGGATAGAGTTAGCTTAAGGTGTCCAAAGCTGTCATCTGTAACAATACCATTAGCAAATGTATCTCGTGCTAATGCCCATACAGTTAGCTTATCATTAACTACCTTGGCTGCCTTAGCCTTATCTAGGGCTACCTTAGCCTCATTAAGCTGCTTAGTAGCTTCCTTCTTCTCAGCGGCAGTAGATGTTTTATCCTTATACACTGCCGCATAATCAACCTTCTCAGCATTGTATGCAGCAGTAGCTTGAGTAACATCTTCAGTTAGGTTTTTATTAGCTTCAACAAATCTATCGTGATCTGCTGATGCCTCCTGCTTAGCGCCAAGGGAAGTTAAAGAGATTCCAGTACGGTAACCTGTATTCTCCCAAATATCAGTATTAAGTGTCTCTCCGGTAAATGGATCAACCAATGTCTCTAGCTTGGTGATAATGTTATCCGGGAATCCTGTAGGGTATACGCTAGCCCATTCAAGAACCTTACCTGTTCCTGATCCTGAGACAGTAGCGGAACGGATCTCTGCATCATTAATCTGGGAATCTACTACAGCAGTACCTAAAACCTGGAAACGAATCTTTCCATCGAAACGGATTTCCCACAGATTCTCATAATCAAAAAGCTCTTCAATAGATGAACCATTAGCTAGAGTATTCTGAAACAGTGGATGATCTAAGTTAAGTGAGAATGATGATGCACCGAATGCACTTAGTTCACGAGAGAATGTAAGGCTAGTAAAGTCATTGGTCCTCAAAAGCTCAGTTTGAAAATCATCATGAGCACGGCAAATAAGCTCCCACCCAATACTTCCATACGGAATTTCTGGTTCCGATACGAGAGCACTTAAAGTAAATGGAAGCCTTTTTGGCAATACGCCAGTGAAACCATATGCCTTCACGGTCCCTGGGCGAACCAGGCCACCTAAATTGAAGGGGATCTTATGAGGTAGTGATGCTAGACTCACGGCCTTACACTCCTAAAATTAACCATTGATTAGCTTAGTAACTGTCATATATGAAGATGCTCGCATAACTGTCTGAGCAGCGTTAGATGTATTCTGAGCGTGCTGAAGAGTTACGTTCCCAGGTGTAGCACCAATAGAGATTACGAACCTCTCCTGAATAGATGTCCAGAAGTTATCATCACTGTTCAAACCATATGCGATACTGGCGCCATAACCATGAGCACCAGTTCTCATATTAGTATCGTCTCGGTTAGTAGATGCAGCAGTAGGGCCAAGAACTGATCTTAATCCACCTGCGCCAGATGGTACTGACCAAGCTAATACAATGTCTCCTGCACCACCTGAACAGATAGCATATAATTCTACCTTGTACTTTGTATTGGCTACAGCAGCAAACTTCAACACGGTATCGTCATTCAAAGTTACATCACTAGAATAACCCTGATCTACTGACTTATATACGGTGAATGTAGATTCCCATGCTGATTCGGGTAATCCGTGCACACCAGCAGGTGTAGTGTTAGCCATGTGATCCTGAGGTTCTTGGAAGTCACGAGCAGATACACCATGAACAATAGCTGAACCTGATGCATGAGTTTTGGCGGTAGTACCGTCAGATGCACGAGTAATGATTAAAGTACCAGGAGATCCGCCCTTAGGGCCTGTAACTGTTACCAATTCCTCATTTGAGGTATCTGGTTCTAATCTAAGAGTATATGGGTACTGTGAAGGGAAACCTGTTGTTGAGGCAGGAGTGATTTCGGTGGCACCTGTAGAGATACCACCTACGTTAGATAGAGTAGTAAGAACTGCAACGTTGCTGTAGTAACGCATTTATAAACCTTTCACAGATATGCTGGTCTGAATGTAATGACCGCGTTCCCGGAACTGTTACCGAGAGATGTTAATTTCAAAGTATTATTACCTGGCGCTAATCTCATCCAAGCTCGGAAACCTGAGTGAGTAACTGAACCTACCAGATTACTGTTATCGAATGTGTTAGTAACTGTAAAATCACCAACACTTACGTTTACCTCATCGGCTACTACTGCGGTATTTACTCTAAACCAGGTATGAGGATTGGTAGTCTGATTGGTCAGTGTAGGAGAAACTAATTCACCATTTAATTCAATATTTAAAGTCAACCAGGCATCAATGTCTCCAGGGTTGTTCACTACTACCAGATCCCCTACTTCGAGCGTCTGCGTTAATTCTGGACCGTAGAAATAGGGGTCTGAGAGTAGTAGGTCAACTGCGAAGTCAGCTCTTGTACGCCCTGTCATAGTAGGGTCCATAGTTCCCGCTAATTCACAGAGCGCAGTAGCCTCTCGCAATACTGGAGCTGAGGCATTCTCCCACCAACGACGAGTCAAAACTAATTGCTCATCAGGTGACCAGAATGCCTTCTGCAATGCTCGCCAGTTATCATTGAATTGAGTAAGTTGATTACTTCCTGGCTGATCTGTATCAGGATCAATACCTGCAACCCACATAGCTAAGGTAATGATTCGAGAGTCAGCCTTTTTAGCTCTGAATGATCTACCATCACGGAAGGGGTAAAGAACGTTATCCCCTCTTAGCTTAGGTACAGCTAAACGTGAGCCTCCAACTGTTTTAATAGAATGGCAATACTGGTTGAGAGATATTCCACCAATCTCCCAATACTCATCTGAACTGTTAGACATTCTTTACCTCCTTCCTAGAATAGTAGATTAGTCCTGTAAAGGGCATCTCTGATTGAATCTCCTGCACGCTCTGGTACAGGGTTGTTAATGATAACGTCACCAAATGTCCTTGAAGTATCTGTTGAATTATTAACTACTGCGCTTGCAGCAGGTGATAGAGTTCTTGGAGTTGAAGGAAGTGGAGTTTGCTGACTTGGTGCCAGGTTATCCATTCCCATCATCTTCATAAGGTCTACCAGACCACCATCCTTGAAAGCCCAGTGATCGTGAGCATTTCCACCAGCGAAGTTGTGCTGATTCCAAATTGCACCAGTATAACGATGTGGCTTACCATTGTGTAGGTTAAGATCGTTATATGGAGTAATAAGTTCCTTGGTGCGGGCACCATAGTTAGCACGAATCCACTGAGCTACATCTCTACGTGGCGGAAGGTCAACGGCTCTACCTACAGAGTGATAAGACCTGTTTCCTGATAGTGTTCTAGCTCCTGGGCGGAAACCAGAGATAAGCTGCAAGCCAGGGAATGCCTGACGAAGTACTGCCATCTGCCACTTATAACCATTTCCACCTGCCGCACCACCAAGGCCACCTAAATCATTAGCCCATGCCTTCTTGATCATAGTGTCTGATGTATCTACAGGGAATGGCCATCCAACACCTCCACCTTTAGCGAAGTTATGACCACCTGAAGCACATGCAGGACAATTCTTACTATGTGAACCTCCACTAGCGAATCCATGACCATCATCAGGTAAAGCCTCCTGAATAACTGCCTTATCAAGCTTACGAGTTCTTAATGCTTCCATCAAAGGCATACCGTAATACTCTACGGCATCAGTAGGCTGAACAAACTCACCATTAGATAGCCATGCCTGAATAGAGTCAGAGGTACGAGTACCCTGACCATAGACGGGTCCACCAGTAGCATAACCATGGGCATTAGCACGAGCCTTAGACTGCTCTACTTCCTTAGCGGCCTCATCTAGACTCTTACCACTCTGTAGGGATGCCTGCAATGCCTTAAGATCCTGCATTTGCTGGTAAACCTTAACGTATCCCTGAGTTTCAATGTTAGTCTTAACATCATCAGGTACGTCACCATAAGCATCAATAAGCTTACGAGTTTCAGTCTTGCTCAAGTTAGCCTTATCAGCCTCTCTCTGCAATTCCTTAATTCTAGCCTGGTGGCGCCTTAATGCCTGATCCATAGGAGTACCAGATGCGATATCCTGTAAATAAAGCTCACGTGTAGCCTTTGCTGCTTCCTCAAGGGCATCACGGTTACGTAGACCTGCTCTACTATGAACGTCAAGGCTTCTACCGTTAGCAGAAATAGAATCCTTTAAATCAAGCATTCTACTAGACCATGATTCAGTTGCCTCAGTGGCATTGATCATAGCACCCTTTTCATCATTGATGATATCCCTAAGGGCACTACTCTTGTTCTCAGCAGATGAGGTAGCGCTAGATAATGTATCAAGAGCTGAAGATAGCTTTTGGATTCTACCCTGGATTTCTCCCGCAGCAGTAGCGCTGTTTACTTGCTCTTGAGTAAGTCCACTCAACCTATCCTGATAAGTTCTACTGATATCAGCAGCATTACTCATGACAGCATTTTGACGAGTCTGAGCATCAGCTACCTCGTTAATCTGCTTCTTATATGCAATAGCCGCATTCACAGCATCCTGAGGACCCTGCTTACCAGCTAACTTATCAGCTTCACCCTGGCCACCAATACTATTGTAGTTCTCAGGAACTTGTGCCTGAAGATACTTGATCTGAGCATCAAGCTGAGCGTTAACTCTACTCAAGCTCTGAGACTGGTTATTTAGCGCACCAGAAACATCCTTTACGCTAAGGCCATAACTCTTAGAACTTTCAAGAATACTTCTAAGCTTTTCATCAGTCTGAGCAAGCTGGTCAATTCCAGAGGAATCTCCCTGTGATAGGTCAGAGTATGCATTCTTTAGTGCTAGGAATGCATCCTTAGTATCTTGTGCCTCCTGCTTGTTATTAGCTAATTCAGATGTGATAGCTCCTACTAGAACTGTAGCTCCAATTAATGCCACACCCCATGGCCCGCCAACAAATGATGACAGGCTACTTAATGCACCTCTTGCTACACCTCCAGCGGCACGTACACCATTAAGAGCACTTGCGAATCTACCAGTTTGGGTAGCAGCTCTAGTAGATGCGTTACCTACTCGTTCAGTTGCCTTAGCCTGCTGATCTAATACCTCAGATCCGATTGCACCAACTGATCCAACAGTGCTTGGAATATTCTTAGGTAATGCTTGCTGTCCACCAACAGTAGATAGTCCGGCAGCTCCACGTGCAGCATCGGCAAAGGCACCTGATAGATTACCCTTGTTACGAGTCATCCATGTAAAGAAGTCCCATAGCTTGAATAGTCCTGTAAACCTAGCAACTACAGATACCGCAGCAATAGCAGCAACTCCAGCAGCAACAGATCCTAGAACATTACTAATACCAGGAAGAGCTGCGATGTTGAATAATAATTCTGCAAAACTAGCCAGTACAGTTACAAATACACTAAGAGCCTGTGTTGCTCCACTATCCAAGAACTTAGCGATAGCATCTAGAAGATCACCAATTGCCTCTGTAACTGTTACAGCAATTCCTGACTCATTTAGCTGACGTAGAATTTCAAGAATAGGTGGAAGAACTCTAGTACGTAGAGTATCTAGCAATGCAACCATTGTAGAGATACTATCCTGGTCAGATGCTAGTCCAGCAATTCCACGAGCTAGATCACGGATAAGAGCACCAATACTTGTTAGCACTGGCTGAATATCCTGCATCCACTTACGTAGAGGTGAGTTAGCTGCTTCCTGCTGCTCAGCTACATCTGCCCATCCACCAGTGATATCCTCAAGAGTTCTTAGGTAATCCTGTCCCTGATCTACTGTAGACTGGAAGAATGAATTAACTACATTACCTAGGTTCTTAAGGATCTGCCATAGAATCTGAGCGGATTCAGTTGTCTGATCAAGGAATGTTAAAATAGTTCCATCAGAGCGAGCTTGAGCTGACCATTCCGCAAATGCTTCAGCGCCATCCTTTAATGCTCCTGTTACCCAGCGAGTAAATGGTGCAGCAGCCACGGCGATATTACGGAACACGTTAATTAACGCGAAACCGGCCTTACCCATATTCTCAATGTTCTTAGCATTTTCATTAGCGATGATACCAAAGTCACGCTTCCACGGACCTGAGGTAAGCATTCTAATACCTTCATCAGCAAGTCTACCTACAGCAGAGGCTGACTTACCAAAGAAGTTCTCTGAGATAGGAAGTAGCTTATTAAGACGTTCAGTCTGATCAGCAATTTCTACAAAGAACTTTTCGCTAACACGTCTCTGTCCTTCAGCATATGCTTCGGTGAACGCTACAAACGCCTCAGTAACCTTCTGTGTTGCCGGATCAAGGTTCTTTAGGGCAAGCTCATACTTCTGAGTAGCTGTAAGAGCTTTCTCAGTTCCTAATCTTGCCTTTTCCTCAGCTTCAGCCTGCTGCTCTCTAGCCTGACGAGCATTCTTTAGAAGCTCAGCCATTCCACCAAGAGCTTGCTTAGTTCCTCCAATAGCTCCAATAAATGCAAAGATCAATCCAGGACCAGCAGCTAGTAATCCAGAAAGTGATCCTAGTGCGCTAGCAGTTCCTAATGCTCCACCACCAAGAGCACCAATTCCTGAAACAAGTGCGGGGATAGCAGATACGATTACACCGATAAGTCCAGGCATTCTATATAGCTCGCCAGATACTCGACTTAGGCGCTGTAGTAGCTTAGAGCTTGCCTCTGAGAAGTCATCGAATCCAGAAACAAATGACTGGATAAAGTTTCCTCCACCACCGCCTCCACCTGCCGCAGCGGCTCTACGTAGCCTTTCGAATACAGTAGTTCCCTTCTCGGCCTCACTGAATACACGAGACATATCAGATAGCGCAGTTAATGCCCAGAACTTGAATGCCCTACCTGAAGGGAGCCCATCAATAATCTTAAGCTCATCCTGGATTCTCTTAGATTCCTTGATGATGTCTTCAGCAACTTCATCCTTGAATAGCTTCTGAATAGCACGTAGACTATTCAATGCTCGGGTTGTATCGATAGTAACCTGAGGATTAGCTGATTCATGTCCTAGCTTACGAAGTTCTAACTCTACAGACTTCATTGCCTGCTTGGCATCTTCAGTGTCTACATCTAAATCAAGCTTATCGAAACCAAGTACGCTTAGTGTTGCATTCAAATCTCGTAGCTTAGTAGCAAAGCCTTGTACGAATGCATTACCTGTACTAGTTCCCTCCTTAGAGAACTTATCTTGAATCTTCTTTAGCGTAGTACTGAATGTAGAGTCATTACCTAATTCGGGGGCATCCTTGGTAATCTTCTTCTTAACATTACCTACGAAACCTGCTCCGGATTCATCTCCAGCTTTAGCAAATGCCTGGCTTAATGCCTTTGTTGCAGCAGATAGGAATTGAGCATTAGATCCACTCTTGGAATCCTGCTCTAGCTTACGGCCCATTCCCTTAGTAAAGGATGCACCAGTATCTTCACCAGCCTTTTCGGCTGTAGCCTTATTCTTTCCTAGATCCTCTACAGACCTCTTAGCAGAATCAGCGCTCTGCTTTTCAGCCTTAGCTCTGTCTGCTTTTGATGCTGCAACTTTTTTATCCTCAGCCATAGACTGAGCATTTAGCTTAGCTTCCTCTTCACGCAATTCACGTAGGGCGCGCTGAGCCTTCTTAGCCTCACGGATAAGGTTGTCGAACTCTGCGAGGGCACGATAACGAGATACATGCTCTGAGCCTGATGGGCTAGTCACCGTGCAACCTCCAAGGTTTCATTTAATCGTGGCCTGGCTTACCCTCTGATAGTTTCATTCCGAACATGGCTAGCATATCCATACTGTTTCTATCAGCAGCAGCCTCATAGTTCTTTTGGGCCTGAGCTTCTTGAGTTTGTGCGTTAACGGCTACCTTCTTATCTATCTGTACGGGTTTGAAATCGCCCTGACCGAATAGCTCGAACTCTTCTTTATCTATCGTCAGATTAGCTGCAAACTTCATTAGTTCCTCAGAGCTGTTTGAGCCTGCCGCAGCTACTACCATAGCTAGATTTCTAGTCTGCCAGGATAGCTGAAGTCTCTGATCTCTTTGTTCCAAGAACCTGGCTTCGGTAATAGTCGCAAGGATTTGCCTTATACGACGTAAAGTAAGGTCAAGAATAATGTCATCAGTCCACCCATAAGTAGAACTGATGACATTAAACGCTCTTGAGATAGGGCCTACTAGATCAATCCCAGGGATATGCGGAACTACTCCGCTACTGGCGCTTGCTCTGTCATTGTCTGAGGTACTTGGCCTGTCTTCTTCGCTAGATCGAACATGCTCATTAGACGTTTTCCCAGTGCCTGCAAGTCTTCAGCTTCGCGCTGTACGATTGCCTCAATGATGGTAATAACATCTTCTAGCTCTGGGTTATAAAGCTCTTCAAACAAGGACTCAGTAAGTTCTTTATTTGTCTGCTTCTCTTCCTTGCTAAGGTTACGGCCTGCCTTTACTCCCTCAGATTCAACCATTGCTAGAAGGAAGTCGATAACCTCATCTTCAGCATCAGGGATAGCAAAACCAACTAGAGCAAATAGCTTTGCGCCAAACTCTTCAGGGGTATCGTCACCTGAGAATTTAACGTTAAGAAGCATTCCACCAGCACCGTGGGTTACGATACGTAGTAACTTGAAGAACTGTCGTGCCTTTAAGGGCTGAATAACGACCTTAGTTCCTGAAGATAATACTACAGAATCTCCTGCATTGATAATTACATCTACATCTTTTGGACTTGCTTTTGCCATTTTGGACTCCTGGTCTCAGTGGGCTTTAAGTTTTAATTACGCTGCACGGTTAACTACGCGGCCAATAGCACGCTTAGCTAGGGTTACACCCTTTTCGTTCTTGTCTGAAATAACTGCTCGACCTGTGTAGTTAAGTAGAAGTCCAGACTTGTAAGATGGTCCTGTGAAGTTAATAGGACCAAAGATTACCTTGTATAGAATGAAGTCCATTACTCGAATCTGGCCATCGCTATCCTTTGATGGAACACGAATAAGCATCGGACGAGCTGGCTGGTTTACGGAATCTTCTTCCCATAGACCCATTTCATATGTAGTTCCCTGGCCTGTACCTGAAGAGGTTAAAGTTGCACCAGATAGAAGACCAATAGTCCTGAATGGAAGATAACCAGCTTCAACGGTAACTGTGGCGAAGTTCAGCCAGAACCATGATGATAGAACGTAGTCATCACCAGTGTTATCATAGTTACCTGTATCTGCGGCAATCGTTCCAGAACGTACACCGAAAATGTCACCGAACTCTTCCTCAGTACCGTCAGTTCCATCTAGGATGGCTGCGTGGCTAATTGAGAAGCCTTCGAAATTTGATCCTGCCACTGTCTTTCCCTTTCTGTCCAAATAAAATGGAACGTGAGAGGGAAATGTAACCCTCTACTAGTATTCTTTTATATCATCGGTCAAACCCTTATTGTTCTGATGTAATTAATTAAGAACTAGTTGCCTTACTAGCGACGCATTTACCTGTAGTATCGTAGTAATGTAGTAACCTCTTAGTTCCTGGTGCTCCGTTTGCTCTTGCCCACTTGGCACAATCAGCACAGGCAATCTCCATGTAGGTACCTGGCTCGGGCATATGGTCCTGAAGCAATACCAGAAACAGCTTCTTGAATTTACCTGGGCATCGTATTTCAATGCCGTCTTTTACAAAAGCTGGGCTTTTTTCAGAGAAGCAAGGTAAAGTCCAACTCTCTTTATCTTCATTCATTGTTAGCTCCTGACATAAGTGATTTCTGATAAACTTCTGTCCCCTTGCCAGGAATAAGCTGACCAACCTTCTGGTATAAGCGATTTACTACGCTATCCCAGCTCATCATTTGAGGAATGATCTCTGCTGCAAGATCAGCTTTCTGCTTTACCTCTGCACGATTTCTAAAGGTGTGAAGCATGAGCTGCTTCATGTGATCCTTATCGGCCCTGGCATTGTAGGTATCAGGAAAATCAAAATCTACAGGAGCTAATCTATAATCAAGAGGATATGCATATTCCGAAGATAGCCATCCAGTATGCCCACCCCAATTAGTGGCGATAACTGCTCCACCCATTGATTGAAATTCTAATGCTGGCATATTTTTACCTTCTCCGCGAGAGGGAGCTAGTAGTACATGCTGCATACTGTAGAATTCTTTAAGAACATCCTCAGGCCAAGATGCATAATGAACACGAAGTTTAGGTACCCACTGCTCCATAGCTGAATGCAAACCTGGTGCTACGGTCTTTAAATGCAGCTCGGCAGGTTCAAACTCTTCAGGATATTCTTCTTTAAGTTCCTTGAATGCCATAATAGATACAAACGGATCTTTACGATCGTTAAGAACTCCACACATAGCAAATCCAAAGCGATTACTGAACCAATCACGCTCTACCTTAGGCCAATTCTCAGGTAGGTATCCACCCTGTAGAACTCCTAAGGTATTGTTCGGACCTGCATAAGGTTCAAAGCAAGCCTTTGTTACTTCGTCATAACCAAAAATAACATCATAATTTCTTAGGGCCTTCTTTAGCTTAGAGCGGCCCTTCATGTTTTTAAGATTGGTGTACTCCCACATTGTCCACCCCACAGTGACCTTAGAACCTCTACGCTCTTCAGGCATAAGGCCAAGCTGTGCTGGATCTACATGGTGAATCATCAAATCAAATGGAGCTACTAAACGCTTCGTCAGAAGCATCGCAATATCCTCTGGTAGCGGAGCATCTACATGCGTAGGTTGCAAATATACATCTGCACCACTACGCATTAAGGCTCTAGCAATTCCAATTCCGTCATTACCATAACCTGTATACACAGACATAGGTGTCTTCAATAATACCTTTAGCATTTATCCTCCTGGGATCTCGTCAGCTAAAGGTATTATCGGTTAGAAAAATACTGCATAGTTTACTGTAGCTATTTGAATTCCGTCACCATCGATAACAGATACAGGTTCAGAGATATCTCCGATTCTGTCAGAACTGATGGTACGTAAATCATGCCACATTACAGTAGATGAATCAGTTCTATGCAAGTACTCATCAATAACTAAGAAGGTCTCATTGATTTTATCTTTAACTGATCCTGGGTTAGTAAGGTTACCTAAAGGATCTCTAATACCATTAGCCCAGATAGTTACACGAAGTCTACGTGCTCTAAATCTTGTTAGAGTATTAACCGCTAAAGGTCCACCATCCTCAAGCACTAGAGCACTAACCTCTGAATACTGATCATGTTCCAGATTGACTAGAATTTCATCTCTGAAAATGAATGGGATACCATCATCAGTTTCACCTACTACAGCAACTACATCTGGTTTAGTCAGCAAGAATAGTGATGCTGCCTTTTGTACTGTGTCAGCCATCTCTACCCCTTAAAGAAATCTTGCATAGCTTGAATGTATCCTGAGCTTAAACGCTCTGCTGGTGCTAGGAAATCGTGAGCACCTTCGCGCTCTCTTTCATACTCAGCATAGTCAACTGGGTTATTGATTCCGGTAGTTGGGCCACCGTATGAAATCTCACCCTGCCAGGAATTATTATCCATTTTAAACTCAGACCTACCTGAACCCTTCAGGGATCTAGTTATAACGTGTACGGCAGCCTGAGTGGCCCTAAACTGGTCCTCTAGAACGATCTCGAAGGCAAGTAGGTCAGCACTAGATGGACCATCAGCTAGGCGATTAACCTCAGCCTCGATCCCAGCATAAGTACGTTCTATCTTGATCACTTCAACGCTCCTGATGGATATGCAAATCCTGCCTGGTTTACTTCATTAACCTGAACTTCAATATGGTGAGTAGCATTAAATCCTTGAGCCTCGTCAGGGCGCATCTTCAATAGAAACATAGAACCTAAATGAGGACCATCGATTACCTTAATGATTTGTCCACCTTGAAGTGCGGGAGTATAACTACAAAGCATTACTCCCGTACGATCTGGACTTCTTCCCGCTACTACAGGAGCAGGTGCATCTTTTCCTGGGCGCAAGAAAATAAGATCAAGTCTGCATTTCATTTCGCCTGGCGCACATGTTGGATCAAAGTTATCATCTGATTTAGCCCAGGTCTGCACTCTTGCAGCATCTACTACTGTAGTAACTGATTCTAGGATCTCTACACGAGAAGCAAATAAATGTCTCATTGTAATCTCCTAGGGTAGTGGGTGATGATGAATTACTTCAGGCCAAGTATCAATTTCCCAGGCACCCCTGAAATCATCATTATATGATCCTGTTGCGCCTACGATCTTGTTTCTTCCGCCTCTACCTGATCCCTCTTCTAACCCATCCCATTCCATACCCTCAATAGATCCAGATGAGCCGATTGCAGATCCTCCTGCACGTAATTTACTTACAGCAAGATCAAACCAAGTTACTCCGGTATCATTACCTTTCTTCACAGACTTGGTAAGCCTAGTATAAGAGTAAGATCCGATTGTCTCAGATTGGAATGGTGAAGATGTAGATTCCTTGTATGGCTGACTTAAATAAAGACTGTCAGCCATATCCAGGATTCCATATTTAGCTAAGTTAAATAGGTTAGGATCTGTTGGATACTTATCTATTTCAGTAGCTAAGTAAAATAGCAGGGTAGCTTGAGTTAACGCCTCTGAAGCAAAGTCGCCAAATGTGTTGCTGGCCCTACCTGTAAAAGTAGCTAAGTCCGCTACAGTTGGTGGCGTTAAACTCATGCTAGTTACCTTCTTTCAAACTTTACAGCGCCGAAACGACGCTTCTGCTCTTCATCGCTCATACTCATCCAAGGCTTTTCCTTAGACTTATGAACCTGAACAAATTCACCCTTCTTCCACACAGTCTGTGCGTAAGTAAGTCCACTCTCAAGGAAGTTAATAGTGAAGTAATCTTCATCATCTGTAGGCTCACTGCGACCGTCTAGAGCTGCGGTAGTCTGACGAATACGATTCTTCTCTTCCTCTCGATCCTCCTGTACTAGCTGAGGGGATGGCCCCTTGCTTACATCATAAGCAATACCAGCAGAATCAGTTACGATCTGTGGCTCTGGGGTACGATCAACTGCAAAAGTTCCAGGGTTCTCCTGATTTACTACAGTGTCATCTACAGGGAAGGCTGGTGCCATCTTAGGTGGAACGGCAGCCGCATCTGTATCTGTTTCAGTAGATGGACGTTCCTCTTCAGAAGTTCCAGGATTTTCCTGATTCTCTACTGTAGGATCTACAGCCTTTGTAGCTGTCTTCCTTGGCTTTGCTGGCACAACAATCACTACCTCTCTACTTCAGCGTTATCGCTATTTCTTACATCGGAATATCTCTTCGCTAAACGCTTCCTAATTCCTGCTCCGCGCTTACCAAATTGTACTTCTAGGAATCCAATAACCGCAGTCAGCATTGAAATACCCAGTACCCAGAACATGGTAAGCCTTACCCATTCAACTCCTGGTACCTCAATATCCCAAATACGAAGTGATAAATAAGTGCATAGAAATACTACACCTACCATATAAATCGCAATTAATGTAGCGGTAAATGACTTATACCATCTTGATAGAGTCAAGAAGAGCAAAGTGAAAACCATTGAACATGCAGTAAAGACAAGGAAGCCAATATCGCCCCATAGCTCTATCATTGTTGCCTCCCCCTACTCATTAAAAATCTCTTCTAGCATAAGCCTAAAGTGATTCTTTCGCCTAAGTTCCCTGAATCTACTAGTTAAATCGTCAACCTTCTCTGAGCGCTCACTAGTAGATTTCTTAGCTTGTTCTATTCTGTGCTGGATCTCATCAAGATCCTCGCCACGCTTTTCGTCCTCATTGTGGATAGTCATTTCTATCCCTCCCTGCCTGGACGCACTACGTGAGTTGTGCGAACCTTCTGCTCTTCAGCTACGCCATTATATCTGCCGTGAACTGCCTCAAGCAGTTTAACTGAGGTCTCCCCTAATTCGGTTACCACGTCAAGCTGCTTTCCCTGTAACTGCACAATAGCGAGAGTTTCATCTGCCTTAATCTTCCATTCTCTCTCACGCTCTTTGGCATCTGCAATTCTTGCATCAGCGTTAGCTTTAGCTTCTTGAATTCTAGCCTCTTGCGACTCGAATGCCTTTTGCATACCGGCTGGCGTTAATAGCCAACCACGAGCAAGCGCAATGAATAGCAAAGGCAAAGGACCGATTGTACCGATCCATGGACCAATTGCATCTAGCACACCCTGAACCTCCACCGTGACCTGCCTAATAAAGAAAATAGCCGGAACGCTCGTAAGCGCCCGGCTATTATACACTGCTTACTATTAAGTTAATCGGTTCATTTATGGCTTATATAGTCAACAGTGTACTTGTTCAGTTTTGAGAACTACTTAAGAAAACTGAACAATTCTATCAGATTACAGAAAGCTCAGTCCATCCACGATCACCAGCAGCAGACCCTACAGCCATACCTAGCATACCTGGCCTTGACCATACACCAGATCCATCATAGAACCACCTACTTGACTTCTCAGCTTCAAGGGCTGGGCAACCGAAGAAGGTACGTCCACGATCCTCTAATGTATTGAAGTGATGATAATGAGCTGTAAAGAATAGTTCAGTATTACCAATCTCTTCGAACCTGCCAAGAATTTGCTTCTCGATAGCATTCTTAGAACTGATTCCACCAGTCTTAGTACCAGAACCATGAGCAATGTGTCCATGAGTAAAGTTAGCCTTAATACCACTAAGGTCTAGGTTAGTATCCTGACGATCCTCTGCAATGTGCCACGTTAGTAGATCATTGACGTGAGTACCTTCAAATACCTTCTTGGCCAGGCTAGCTACCATAGTAGAGCTGTTATCATAGATACTAGTGAGAACCTTATTAGATCCGAAACGAGTATGCTCACCATGGTTAGATGGTACAGAAGAAATCTGCATAGGTAGATTAAAACCTAGAAGCTGCCTGATACTCCATACTCGCATATCAAAATCTAGCTCGATCTGCTTTGAGTACCCCATTTCAACTTCATAAGGCTGAGATGAGTAGTTACCTACAGCACCCTCATGCTCATCACCCATGAAGGCAAGAGCAATACCATCAATAGGCATTCCTGAATCGATAAGATTGCGAATCCTATCTGAATGACCCTCGATACCGTTTGACCAGTTAGCTAGAGCCTCTTGAGTACCTGGCTTACCGATCTGAGGATCTGCTACCAGGATGGTATAAGTAAGCCCAGTTCCATTATAAATCTTACTGGCAGGATTACTAGACATAGCCTTTAGGGTTTCGCGCCACCCTGCAATGTCAAGAGTATCTTCAATAGGCTTAGCTACTTCCTCCTTCTTTTGGATTCTAGCAGCGTAGCTATATCTGAACTCTCCTGGCTTCCCCCAAGCCTTCATCGTTACGGGCTGAATTACTTCAAACTGCTCAGGGTCAAGACCCCACAGCTTGATAGTATCTGTCCAGTCAGTAATAGGCTCAGGTACAGCACCAGTCTTAATTACACCAGTATCGCCAGTAAGAGAAATACTTCCTTGCTCAGCAATTTTATCAATTTCTTCTAAGTGAGTATCCAGAAGATTTCTAAATTCACGCTGACGGCGCTTTAGTGTTTCAACATTTCGGCCTGGAAAAGCAAGTTCAAAGTCCTCCACAGTTGAACACTGAAGAAGCTTATTCTTGTTTTCATCAGTCCATTCGGTAGGTTGTGACAAAGTTTATTCCTTAATGTGAGCGCCCGTAATAATCGAGCAGCTTAAGTTAGTGTAGCACAGGGTGAATCATGTATCCAACAACTACTGTGCGTAGATTTCTTATACTCATACTACAGCAAGAAGCCACCCAGTGCAATACTGGGTGGCTTCAAGATGGATCAGGCAGATTAAGGAGTTACGTCTGCAATTACGAACTGCTCAGGACGAGTAACAATCGGTAGGAAGTTGTACTCAATTAGGATCTGACGACCTGAAGGGTCTGGCTCAGTCCAGCTCTTTGAGAAACGACCAATGAAGTTAGCAGGTGCGCTGAAGTCGGCAGTTGGACCTTCAACAAGTTCAACTGGGCGGTTAGTGTCGAAGTTACCAAGGATGATTGTGTCATCTGCTAGGTATCCGATTTCATCACCGTTATCAGCCTCGTATACATGCTCTACAGCAGTCCAGTCAAGTCCTAGGAATCCTGGTAGAGTACCTGTAGCTACGTATGCATCCTTCAGACGGTCAGATAGTAGCGCTCCACCAGCCTGTAGTACAAGAGATCCGTTTACATCTGCGTTAGCTGCGAAGCTGTGCATAATGCGGTCAAGAGTCTTCTGTGTAGCATAAGCCTTGTTTGCGTTTACACGACCATGGTTCAGGATAAGCTTACGCCATGCCTGAACATCTTCAATAATATCAGATGGTGAAGCAGTTGCCCATGCAGTAGTTGCGTTAACCTTGTGATCTGCTGGGAACTTGTAATCAATACTTGCCTGAACATCTGGGAAGTCAAGAACTAGGTTACCACCAATTGCCTTCCATAGAGTGTACTCTACGAATGCATCGATACGGCTGTTTAGGTCCTGAAGCTCACGAACAACTTCACGCTCTGCATTAACCTTACCGTTTACAGTTCCAACCTCACGTAGCCACATTAGAGTAGTAGGCTCGAAAACCTTCTTCTCACGAACGTATAGCAAGCTAGCACTTGCCTGCTCGCGGCCTAGACGACCTACCATGTGGGCTTCAGAGTTAGGAACGTTTGGCTTTGCCATCATACGAGAACCACGAATGATGTCCCATGAGAATGTCTGTGTTGGTACCTGGCGCTTTGGTGTACTATTCATCAGAATCATGTTCTGAGCGGCGGGTAGCTTTTCTACGACGCCCAATAGAACCAAAGGCTCCAATAGACTAATATCTGGCACTTTGAGTCTCCTTTTTAATTAGGGGCCGCAGTTTTTGCTTTCCCAAAAAAATAAGTAGCGACCTCAAAGAGGCCCGACCTGCACCGCCATTACTTTGGCTCTTCCAGTTGGTCTGTGTCTAATTTAAGTATCGGCAAGTTTTCTTTTGAAAGTAAGAAAACATAAACAACTAATTCTAGATAACAAAAAAGGAGCCTCGAAAGGCTCCAAATTTGTAAAGCATATACTAGAATACGAATGTTCCCATTGCTGCACTAGTACGTGCGTTAAGGTCAGTGATAGCGGAAGCATCTGCACCTGAAACAAGTGAGAGCTTTAGGGCTCCACTGATTACGATATTACCCTGCTGCTCGCCTGTACGAGTATCAGCGGCACGACGCAATACGCCTACAGCAGTATCTAGTCCGTTAGAACCAGCGTTGTTGTATACGTGATAGCGCTTAGTTGTTGAATGCTGTGCTAGAACTGTACCTGCTGGAAGAATTCCCTGGTTAGCAGCTAGTGTCACACCCTTCTGACGCAGACCAACTGCTGAGTAAAGAATCTCAGTTGGAGCATATGAATGGGTAGGGCTACTGTAACCTGGTGAAGGAATCTTCTCAAAAGAATCCGTTGCCATGTCTAATCAACCTCTCTCTATTATAATTTCTTTAGACGCCTAGAGCGCTTAGACGGGCTACTTCAGCGTTTACATCTAGCTCTACCTTTGAATCTTCAGCATCAGTTGAAGTACCTACAGCCTGGCCACTTAGATTAACCTTTGGCTCGGCTGGTAGAAGCTTGTTATATAGATCAGTATTACTCATGTAAAGCTCGATCATTGCATCTGCGCTAGCAGGGTCAATAAATCCTTCAGCTACCTTAGCCTTAACTTCAGCCTTGGCATCCTTCTCACGATTTGATAGCTCAAGAGCATCAATTCGGTTAGTTAGCTTTACGTTATCGCTAGCTAGCTCTACTACAGCACCAACAACCTGCTCAACAGGGGCAGAAGTGTCATCAGCGGATAGCTTTACAACACCTGCATCTGTTAGAGCTGCTACAAGCCTGTTTGAAAGCTCGGCAGTTGAGTCGGTAGCGGCTGGCTTAGCTGCCTCAGCCTGAAGAGCTACAACATCAATGCTGTGCTCATCCTTCAGAGCTGCAATAAGCTCTTCCTTAGTCATTGTTTTGTGCTCCTCTACCTCTGGTTCGTTCTCTGAACCGGAATCGTCGTTTACAACAGTTTCAACCGGTTCAGTTAGTAGAACCGCCTCTTCTGAATTATCGGCTGATGCTTTAACTATTTCTTCATAATCCTCTAAATTAGTAATGTACGGTCTATTAGTAACCGCAACATGACATAATGTAGGACCAGACTTCTTACCTGTTGAAGTATCTGTGTAGTCAAGTGAAAGCATTGCAGAGGCACCAATGTAAGTCTTGTTCTTGAAATTATCTACAGACTTACGTGCATCAATAACTGCATATACCTTGTCACCACTGATCTCTACGTCAATTACTTCTCCAACATTACGATCAGGATCTTCTACATGCTGGTTAGAGTCGTTAGCAAGAGGTACTTGAACGATAGGGCATACCTTATTATCGAAGTTACTCTTCAACTGCTTTACGAAAGCATCATCAATCTTAATCTTCTTACCTGTTGCAGGATGAATCAGATCACCCTTAGATAGGATATGCTTCCTGAATAAGGTTCCTGTACTCTTGCGAGATAGCTCAATACGAGCTTCATCCATCTCATCGTAAGCTACAGAATCCTTACTAGGAATAATTACTAGATCGCTCACCATATACCTCCATTGTCATAACAATAGATATCATCGGCAGAATTTAAATTTCTCCCAAATAAGTTGACATTCCAGCATCCCAGTGAGTAAGGAATGCCTTCTCAGTAAGCCTTTTGCTTACGTCTCCATGCTTATTCTGGTAATAAGTTAAACCATCAGAATCAACTATAAGAAATGCCTTAGCATATCCTTTAGCTCTTCCATACTTTCCTGGCTTCAACTCTTTACCAGCAAACTTAACAAACTCGGGCTCCTTGGCCTCTGGGTTAGGTGTCCAACCTTTTGCACCAAGTTCCACCAGAGCATCACGAAACTCTTGTGTGAACTGATTCATAACTTACTTAACACCCTTTTCCTTCTTGCTTACGCCCCAGCCTGTACTCTGGAACTTCTTCCAATCAAACTTCTTACGCAATGACTTGGTACCATTAGAGAATTGGAATTGAACTGTTCCATCTGCATATACCAGAAGCTTAACTCCTGGAAGCTTAGGACTAGATAGAATTCTCAATACAGCAGAATTGCTTGTAGCATTCTCACCCTTAGGTGCTGGATCTCCTGCTGTACCTTGGCTTACTCGTGGATCTGATGACTTAGCATATGATCCATCAGCAGGTGCTCTAGTTGAACTACGTGGCTGCGGTGCTCCACCTTGGCCTGTACCTAAAGGTGTTCCAATAGGTAATCCGTAACGGCGAACACCTTCCTGTGAATTAACTTTACGGATTCCAGCCAATTCAACCAACCCCATATCATTTAAATGGCTTAGAGTGAAACCTTCAGGAAGCATATCTGTTGGAATAGTATCAGCAGGTGATACCTCCCCAGCAGGTGAAATCTGGCCAGTAGGATCTACTGCCTCAGCCTGCTCAAGTTCATCCTCTTCCCTTTCGATAGTCTCGTAGTCAATTTCAAGACCTAGCTGATCTGAAATCTTCTTCTCAATCTCACGAGCAAATTCAGGTGTGAAGTTTCCACCCTGGATACCAGCGATTGCCTTGAAGATTTCCTGGATAGCATCCTTATCATCATCTGTGAATGGACCCCAGCGAAATTCAGGGTACTTACCTGATTTGAAGTTCCAATCGATGAATCGAGGAATGATGTAGTGGTTAATGATAGATGCAATTTCTGTCATAATAGTCTGAAGCATCATTACAAACAATGAGTCAGTCTGCTTACCAAAGTCTACAAGTGATGCATCTCCACCTGTGCCCTGATTCTCATCAAAGAATGCAGCAAGAATAGACTTAGACATCTGAGAGTTATGATGGTTGATATATGAAAGGAAATCGAAATTACCTGTCTCTTTTAGAAGCTCTACAAGATAATTCTCGGGCTTTGTCATCCACTGAGCTACACCGATATCAGAAATACCCTGACGGAATGCTGAAAGCTCTGCTGGATCATGATCCTCAGGAACAGTACCAACACGAGTACCTACTGCTGAACGCTGAGCTGCAAGGTGCATTAAGTAGTAAAGCTTTACCTTCTTATCATAATGGTAGTAAGCTGATTCGAAATAGCTTAGACCATAGAACTTATTCTCTTCCTCTTGAGCTGCATAATATACGCAAGCCTCTCTAGGAATCTTTACATCAAGAATCTTTCCGCCAGGCTTCTGAGTTACCTGCCTGAATCCATCGAAGCTACCATCCTCGGTTACCAGGAACTTAACTGTATCTGCGGGAAGGTAATTAAGCTTCTTCAATGTCCACTTATTCTTCAATGGACCAGTCTTAGGCTGCCAGAAAACCATTTCAAACGGTGAGTATCCATCGAATACTGCTTGAAGCATCTGAGCAATAACACGAGTAAGAGGAACACTCATTCCACCAGCATTAGGCGGTAATGTGAATAGTTGCTCAATAAACTCAGCTTCAGATTCTCCACCCTCTTCAATCTGAGCTGGTACAAATGTCGCTGTTTGTAGGGCAGCACGAATCGGCAACGTCACCAAACGATAGAGGGCTCTAGCCTGGCCATCTGTGCGTCGCATTCTTACAAGTTGCTGAACTGTAACCTCTGAGTGCTTATGCACCAGGTGAGAACCATTATAAGGTTCTGTGAATGGCATATTATCATCGAAACCTACTTGAACCATAGAACGTGGTTTCGGAGTTGCCATATCATCTCTTGCCATTGTTAATTCCTCCTGCCGTTAGCTTTTTAAACTATCGGCAGGAGAAACTTAAAATTGTTCCGGCATCATCAAAGTATGGGACATACCTATTGGTAATTCTACGCGAGGACCCATAAAAATCTCAGCTTTCTTATAAAAAGCTTGTTCTCCATCCTCATTTTCTCTACCGCCCTGCTCTACGGCTCCAAAAACTGCACATGCTAATGCATCAGCCTCATCTTTAGAACCTAATCTAGGATGATCAACTTTACCGTTCGGTAGAACTGTTAAACCTAGCAATTCATCTACTAGTAATTCTCGATGTGCTGCAATTAATCTACCGTCATACATTACGTCCATAAGGTTACGCCATGGCTCATTAGATCGATCTGTAGATACCTTCTTGGATTCTACACCCATCTTTTCAAGCTGCTGCAT
>Ga0247757_10000143_pt1 | contig 59005 bp, 59 predicted proteins | sample UWRJL126311R4_FD_180929 | JGI IMG/M metagenome (GOLD analysis project Ga0247757, IMG submission 180929) | Plant litter microbial communities from Arlington Agricultural Research Station in Wisconsin, United States - UWRJ-L126-311R-4 | ecosystem: Environmental > Terrestrial > Plant litter >... | reverse complement strand
CAAAACCTGATTCGTTGCATGTACACGAGCAAGGTGGGGCGACATGATAAGATATCGGTAGACAACCAGCGCATAGCGAAACTGTGTGCCGTTCTGTTGCATGCGATCAAGACTTCTTCCAAAAGCTTAAACCCATCAAGCATGGAGAAGCGAAAGCTTCATATGACCTAGTTCTTTGCGTGGCTACTTAGTTCTTGTTCCCGCGTCCAAATATATCCTTTCCGCAATCCTGCACTGCATGTTGTTAAGATAGGAGCAGCCTAAATAGAGAAGCAAACAGTCTTACAATATGACTGAAACATGCACTTTCATCGAAGAGCTTCGACGACTTCTAAAGGGTGGATAAGACCTGTCCAGGATGTTGACCGGGGCTTGACTTAGCTCGGCGTTAAATCTGGAACCAGGACTACACCTTCCAATATCCTATGCTGGGTTGCTACACCTCTTTGCAGGGGTGATTCCCGGGCCTATTGCAACACCGCTACGCGTAAGATTCAATTTATTATTCTGATAGCAGGCAAGCCGTCCGTTTTTTCCAGTAGCTAGCCGCGCTTGGTGAGGAAGGATATGGAAGGTGATATTACAACATATGCATGAACAAGAGGACGATGCTTCTCATTGGGCGAAAGCATCCCGGCGGACCATGCTGAGCTCAGAGGTAAGAATGGTGTTATCCATACTTTTTGTATAAAGATTCCTGACTTACCACGATGAACAGTCCAGTAAGGTCCAAAACTGTACTGCAAATTTGTATATCCCTTAACCTTGTTGCATCATGAAGCTCTCCACATACCTGAGCTCTATGCTCTTTGCTGCTTCGGCCATTACTGCTGCACCCAACTCCCCGTCTCGTCAAGAACGTGCTGCCGCACGATTCAATAGGCGGTCACGAGATCGTCACTCCAATCCCCTCCAGGCATCCAGTCTTGAGGATCTCCGCATCGCAGACGCCAACCAAAGCCATGTTTCCTATAGCTCCAACTGGGCTGGCGCTGTGCTGATTGGCTCCGGGTACAAAAGCGTAACTGGCACCATTACAGTCCCTACTCCCAAAAAGCCCACAGGAGGTAGCTCGACCACCCAATACGCTGCCTCCGCCTGGGTTGGCATTGATGGCGATACCTGCTCCAGTGCTATTCTTCAAACCGGTGTCGACTTCCTTATCCAAGGTAGCTCCGTCTCCTTCGATGCTTGGTACGAATGGTACCCGGACTACGCCTACGATTTCAGCAACTTCCTAGTTAAATCCGGTGACCAGATTAAAATGACTGTTACAGCAACTAGCACAGGTGGTGGATCTGCGGTTCTTCAGAACTTGTCAACTGGCAAGTCCGTTACTAAGACCTTCAGTGGCGAGAGTAATAAGTGGGTGATCCTTCAGCCATGTCCTCTGGGAAAACACTTACACTTCTAGGCTATGCGAGACCAACGCTGAGTGGATCGTCGAAGATTTTTCGTCGAACGGTGGCCTCGTGCCGTTTGCAAACTTCGGGAGTGTTTCATTTACCGGCGCATCGGTCACTACCTCGAGCGGCACGACTGGTGTTTCTGGCTCTCAGATCCTTGATATTCAGCAGAATAGCAAGGTTTTGACATCTTGCTCAACTTCTGGCTCCTCCACCGTAACTTGCTCTTATACTGGCTGATGTGTTGACCTGTCTACATCTGTTCCATTTTGCGCTGTTATGTATATCCGAAATTTTTCACATTACACCATGGGAGAAAGTAGTATGACCTAGGAGTAAACTTAAAGTGTCTCGTTTTATTATTGTTATGGCAGGAGTGATGGAAGGAAGGGTTCTCATGATGATGTCATGGCGCCTTGGCAACCTGGGTCAGATATATAGAGTAGTTGCTTGTAGCTCAGAACAACAACCTTTTAACGCCGTACACGTTCTGTACTACTTTTTGTACTCCTTTTGCCGAGCATCTGCCACAATTATTCTCTTTAATATGAAATTTAAGCATACTGCGTACGCTCAATGGACATGTAGATGGTATGTGCACACTATGATAGGATTCTTTGATCTAGCAGGATGTGGAAGGTAAAAAAGCGGCCACACTGTACCATACTCTTTTCCAGGAACTAGCGCTGACTGAGGTTGACAGTGCCAATGTTGAAATAGTAATAGTTCGTAATAATGCGTTGGCGCTTATGTGGAGGCTCGTCCTCGCCATCCTCTTTCTCGCCAATATCACTAGCTTCTTGGCTCTCTGCTTCCACTTCCCTCCACTCAGAATCACCCTCGTCCTCAGAAGCATCCTCGCTCTCGGCATCTCGACGGTCGTCCCGCTCGGCGTCCTGCCTGGCCTGGCGATAAGCCCGATATGCGGCATCGCAAGCCAACCGATACTCAGCTGTGTAGATAGCATCGTAAGAGACTTAGTCCCATCCGGCTGCTCTCCCAGCATCGGATCGTGCACTTTCCCTAGCAGTACGTAGCGCAGTTTCTTGCTCGACGCCGTTTCCAGGTTCCTCAAAATCACTATTTTCAGAACCTCGGTCAATTCCTATCTCAAGATCATCTGTGAAAACTTTCTCGTCAACAGTTTGAACTTTAGGTATCTGTGAGGCTTGGTTGAGCACAGCTTCGCTTACCTCGGCTTGTGATTCAAATTCCTCTTCGTACTCGAGCAGACTATCTTCGTAGGCCTTCTTTGTTTCATGGCGGTATATTATGAAAACCTCAAGCTCTGGATCGAATGGGCGCTTTGAGAACTGGAGCAAGTCCCGGATGATGTTTCTCACAAGCCCAGTTAGATAATTTTTTATAGGGAACCTCTTCCATTTGGGAATGCCATTTCGGACCCGTATGTGTGATAAGGAGCCCCTCTCTCCCGGGGTATACCGTTTGGGATCCCAAATGGCATACTCCGGAATAGAGGGGCTCCTTATTCCACCAACGAGTCCAAAAAGGCACTCCTAAATAGAAGAGACTCCTTATTCCAATTGTGTTAACTGCGTCGATAATGTTTGCCTGGTCTGATTCAATTAAGATCCCAAACGGCTCACAAACTGACTTAACGAGTTCCATGTATCTAGTTTCGTTGAAGAAGACGTCATTGACTCTGTACCAACTGATATGTTCATCTGCCTGTTCTTCTACCATTTCTGTAGTTCACACCCTCACGTAAAAAACTAATATTGATCTGCAAATATAAACGTTTGCTTCCCACAATTCGATCGATGCTACATGTTTGTCTTTTGAAACCTCCTATTTGAGAAAGTTGAGACTATCCTCAACCCTTCTGAGTGATATTAGACCTCTTAGAATCTACATCTCTCAAAATATTGCGATATCAAAAATATTTCTAGAAATTGAAGTCTAGTCTTGTTTCGACATCATTGTTTCTTTAACGACAAGAAATGATTTTCGTGATCTCTTACCTATTGCTTCAGGAGATCCATCACATTCTTCTTTCACAACACCTTACAGATTACTGTCACTAGACTAATTAAGAAACCAAAGTTTGCGTAAATTCCTGGAAAGTGTATATCTTGAACAGATGGCGTCTTTTTGGGGCAACGCAGGGGTATCCCAACAATTAGCTCTTGGACACTGGTTGTTCCTTCAAATACCATGCTTGTACCAAAATAACTTGCTATCTACAAAATTCTCCTCAAGGACTTTAAATGTCTGAGAATTGTAATGGAGATGGCGTTATGAATTGAGCTTGAGCTCACTGATAGACATAAGTGATTGCTGTTCTGAAAACGGAAACAATAACACAGATACGGAGGCAAGCCACAGTGTGAGTTACAATATTAAGTTGTTGGGATCGTGGACTGGGCTCGAAGGGGCTCGAATGACTTATGAGTAACAGGTTACCAGTTGGTTGGCTAGAGTCGATCCAAATACATTTGAGTGAAACTTAGTATATTACACTATTCATAGTACGATATGGTTTCACGCAATAGACTTGTTCACTTTATGTCAATGAAATGAAAGTAACGGCCGGTATGGGTGGCCTGTATAGCTATCAAAGTGCTATGTTCAAATTTTCCATCTAAGTTGCGCCTCCCAAAACTTCACAACGCATGGCTCTAACAGAAATAAATGTCCGGACCGTTGCTTAAAACTTTAGTAAAGAACCGGCACCAGATTAGGCTCTACCTCATTCTGCGCCTATATTCGCGAAAGACCACTTATAACGGATGACAGTTACGAGAGGTTTATTTGCAATTCCTAGCTGAGATGGGTATTATGTTACTGTGTGGAAGAGACATTGGCAAATGACCTTGAAAAGTTCCGGCACGTAATTGGGTAACTTTGATGATTCATAGGATGGTTTCTACTTTATTACTGGCGTTAGAAACCTCCTTCATAGTGAATATGAGATATTGGGCCGCATTCACCTAGAGCTACTTCTTGCTCATTTGCTCCGCGCGGTACTTGCCAGCACGGAAGATCCATACACAGATGGCTTGGAAAGCATCGCCTCATGATGTAAAATATTGATATATCAGCGTGATTAAGAGACTTAGAGTCGTGACCCTATACAATTTTTTAAGGCCCATCGTCTAGCCCCTGAGGGCGGTTTAGCCCGGAGAATTGCAGGTAATCCTAATAGCGAGTCACAGTAGCCTAAAACTGATGGTTTTGAGGGCATTAGACTTGCCGAAGCAACCTAGAGTCCCTTTTCACCACCAGTACCTTCCGAACGGGCATCCAGGCGGGTTAGAGATGAGTATTTAGATAATGATAGATTAGTAAGTTGGGATAGACGTCGTCTGTATCTAGATCTGACTTACGTCGTAGCAACACAATCAGATGGTCTCTGTCATCAGACGCACACGCGTTCGTCCATACATAGAGTAATAGAGGAAGACAAATGCCTGTAAGGGCCCTCTAATAGGGACGTTGAGTATCTTAATAGCGACTTGTTTGCTTCTGCAAGGGGGTAATTTAGCGTATTCTTTTCGGCGTTCTCGTTATAGTTAGGTGCTGTAGGATGTGGGGTCATCGTTATTTCTCTCTAATGACGACAACATCTCCACATCCACCGATCCATCCCGACAATCGTCAACGCACCTTTTCACACCCCTCGACACGCCCTTTCACCCGCGCCTAAACACGTGTTTGTGCTACTCAGGATGGCTTCACTTGCATTGGGCTTCTTTCTGGGCGGCGTAATCACGGCGATTCCTGTCGTGACAGGCGTCGCGGAAGGCGTCGAGCACCAGAAGAAGCAGAACGAGGAGGCCGCGAACCAAACGCGCATGACAAAGTTCAATGCTTTCGTGTCGTGCGATAGCGATGACGAAATTGCAGAAGAGGTCAATAACGGGATCCTCGTGCTGCGCCACGGAAAGGTGCGCGCGTCGGCAAGCTTCGATCTCGCCTCACGAGCCTGTGCTGACTATTTGGTGCGCTCACAGGTCTGGGTTGTCCCCCGTGGCAAAGATGGCAAACCTGTCCCGCCCGCGCCCAACATGGATCCGCCCCTTCACGCGTTCGCCGGTTTCTACATCGCATACCCTGACGACGAGCGTTTTCCTGAGGAGCGCGGCCTCGTGTCCACCATCTCGGACGACCCGCCCATGCTGAATTGGATATACTACGATCGCGACACGTATGAGATGAAATACGGCAATCGTAGCGCGTCGATTGTGCATGTGGTCGGGAATTGGGACTGGACAGACGATGAAAAGTGCCTGACGCTCGAAGGCTGGGAGGGTTTTATGGCTATAGATGAGTGGAACGGCGCGGATGAGGATGACAGCACGGAGTGGGGCCGAGATGGTTTGCGGTGGGCGGTTTACTATGATCGCGATGACAACGGGCTGAAGGGAAGAAGAAAAAAGCGAGACATGTTTGAGATTGTGCTAGAGAGGAAGCTGCAGAGCGAAGAAGAGCAACTGAAGCAGCTTGAGGAGGCCAACAAGAAGATGCAGGTTACAAGTCGAGGCGACCTTAAGACGCAATTCACAGCGCCAGCAAGGGAGCGAGCACAAGCTGGACGGGGAAAGAAATAGGAGATCTATTCAGAAGGGCAGTAAAGAGAATAATTATACAAAAGCAGGGAATCTGTAGGAAGTGAAGGGACGGCGTTCAAAACGCCAAATGGAATACAACCGCCGAGAGAAAGAGAAGTCCCACTCAAACGCACCCGCACTCTGGGGGCCAGGCTGCCCTGCACAAGCCACAAGTCACGCTTCTTCCGCTTTGCCGACACTCATCCTCCCAACTTTGGAAACACGATTCGTGTACTGTCCTGCCACAGCCTGTTTTGCACCACACGAGTTGTTCCTGTGGGAAGATTTCGTCTTGACAAATCGGGCACTCACCGTCTATTGAGCGTCTTTGAACGTGGATTCGGGTACAGGATCCAGTATTACTTTCGTAGTTTGTGTGCATGCTCCCAGTCGACTGGGGCAAGCGTGAAGTTTGAGGTGGCGAAGAGGAAGCGGCAGTGCTGGCTGACAGATCCGTTGCCATCCGAGCGAGACTCAGCGAAGGGATGTCCGACGTCGCTACACGGGACAGGGTCGGGCTGTTCTGGCGAAGCTGGGCAAGAGCTTCGAGCTGACGCTGGGTGGCTCTCAGTACGTCCTGCATCTGTGCAAATGTCTCCTGGATGGTCTCGGATGCAGAAGAGGAAGTATTGGAGGTCTGAGATAGGGCAGGCTCTGGATGGGCACGCTGCGAATTCACGTGCGCCAGTATATCTTGTTGCCAGCTTGCTACTACTTCGTTGGCCTGCTTCTGGTGACATGCTCTGCATAGGAGGATAGCAGCCAGCTGGTGCAATCTTGGCTGGAGCATATCGGCATCTGGTTCGTCCATGGCCATCGCGTCGAGCAAGGTGTCGGCGGCGTATATGTCGTCGTCAGCAAGAAGGCTACGGCACTTGTAGCTAGAGGGTACCTCGTAGCCCATGCAACAGCCATCGTCGTCAACGTCCAGGACGCCGCGGGGATCCCATCGAAGAGGCGCAAGGGTTGGCAATGGTTGGGCAAGCGGCGTGGCCGATGACATTGTGGAAGCTGAACATTGGAAGGGATGGATTTGGAAAAAGGGACTGGTAGCTATGATGCGGAAATGGCGGTTTTGTTGGCTTAGATACTTTTGAATACCTGAAGCCTGCCCCCACGGCTGGCAACTCGCAACCCTCAGGCATTTCTAACGGATAATGGCTGCGCCCACCCTCGATTCCCGTTGATGAAGATATTTCTTGCTACGCCACCTCTACTCTTGATACGCTCTTTCTATTGCAGACGGATGCAGGGCGCTTTGCCGCAATGCAAGCGCCGCGGAGACGGGCCGGACGGTTGCGCAGGTCACTCGTTCATGCATAGCGAGGCTGGTGAGGCGCAGCCTGGGTCAAATGAGCTGAGAACTTGGGAAAAGGGTGGTACTTTCTCTACTGCCTAGCAGTCGGGCAGCAAAAGGTGACAACCGTGCTCGTACCGGCGTACCTGTCGCGAATTCCGGCTTGTTCCCCGCGGCCGCGCGGGGGTGAATGGCAGGGTCACATGACTGGATGATGTAGGTGACAAGGCAGGATTGGTCCAGCAGCGGACCAAGCAGATGCCGTGCAGGCGGCGGCAGAAGGCTACAGTCTTGCATTCTGGCCTCCCGTGCACATGGCTTTCGGTTTTTCTGAGGCCGAACTGCACAAGTGCGTGGACGCGGTGCGGGCGCTCGAGGCCGATTGCGCTGCCTAACCCCACCAAAAGACGGCTAAGTCGACACCAAAACCCCATCGACGCTGCATCCACCCTGGCACCTCCTCTGCATCACCTGAATATTCAAAACTCTGAACCCTCTTGGCCGCCGACTCCGCTCTCGTGCCCCAACCAGCTCTCCATACAGTAACCACGTCCGCTTATACAGCCCCGGAGTCCTGCTAGAAACGCCGACGTATCTCCGCCCTTCGCGTCCTGGGTACTATCCCTGTAGCTAGCAAGACCCACGAGCCCAGAGGACGGGGTTCTGGCACGCCGTTCTAGAACGCTGCGGAGCCCACCGCCAGCTGAACTGATATGTTAAACCCTGCACCTACATAGTACCTTTTGTACCTTTGTCGGACGCGCTGCTCTGCTTTTCCTCCCAGGATCATCAATCGATGACGGTTGAAAGAAGCGCATCCAAGACGCTCGGCTGACGATAATGGTGTGTCCGAGCTGCAAGCCTCTTTTCTCGGCTGCTTTGGCGCCTTTGCTCAGCGTTTTCTCGGCGCACAAGCATGTCTAAAGCTTCGGCCCACCTACCGCGGGGGATGAATCGCAGTCAAGCGTTGGGAGCCTCGCCCAAGCCCAGAGCTTCTCCACAGTCAAGTCGCGGGAGGCGCTCCTTGACTGCGATGCTTCCCAGCGCCTCCCGCGACCGAAGAACTGGCTGGGCGGTAACAAGGCGACTCGAGCAGTTGTTGTGAAAATGCATTGACCGTCCAAAGGTGGGCTGCTCCCCGTGGGGAAACTGCTGATCCCATCATCTACTATTCTAACCTCTCTCCGCGGCCAAATCTCGCAGCACCGACCTGGTCGATACTTGCTGCATTCGTTTCGTTTGCTCAGTCACGCCGTTTTGCGCCAGTGCCGCATCCTCCAACGATGCTTGGTATTCTTGGCTCAAAGGGAGTGGTTGCATGTTATGCACTGTGCCCGCGACCTACCGCTCTGGGCAACTTGGCATCCCTTGGCTCGTCACATCGCCTCGAGGTGGTGGTGCAGATGACTTAAATTGGGCCTTACTCGTGTGCGACCGGGACCCCGCAGGAGGGCACATTCTGCAAACCTATATAGAGACCCTATCGCCTCAGAGCAGATGATCCGCACGCCCGGAGCCTGCTCGACTCTCGTTTCTCGAGCTCTCTTCTCTCCCTTGCACCTTTGTCGCGTCCCGGTCGCCAGTCACCATGTCGACAGTCAATGAGCCTGCTGACCCTATCGCCAAGGGTATCCTGCCCACGGCCAAGCAGTCTTTCAAAGATCTCTTCATTTGGAAGCAGAGAGTTGTAGTGACAAACGATTTTGGAGAAGAGCATACCGAATGGCAATCGCCCGAGCCCTTGAAGAACCCAATAAGCCTCTTTGCTCAACTTGGTGCAAAAGATTGGCTATACTTTATTGTTGGCTTTGCTTCGTGGACTGCCGATGCTTTCGACTTCCATGCTCTATCCATCCAGACAACCAAGCTCGCTAAATACTACCACCGCAGCAACACCGACATAAGCACTGCTATTACTCTCACTCTGCTTCTACGATCCGTGGGCGCTGCCATCTTTGGTTTCGCAGGAGACAAGTGGGGCCGGAAATGGCCCATGGTGATCAACATGATCATTCTTGGTCTTCTGCAGGTCGCAACCATCTATGCTGCTACTTTCCAACAGTTTCTCGCTGTTCGAAGTCTGTTTGGTCTGTTTATGGGCGGAGTCTTTGGTAACGCTATTGCCATGGCTCTTGAAAACTGCCCGTAAGTTGATCGCTCATTGTTGAATTATCAAAACTAATTGGCTCGTTAGTACCAATGCTCGTGGACTTATGAGTGGGATCCTGCAACAGGGATATTCCTTTGGCTATGTTATGGCAGCATGCGCTAATCTTGCCGTCGGCGGCTCTACCGAATCCTGGAAGAAGGTTTTCTGGGCAGGAGCAGGCCTCTCCATTGGTGTCGGCCTCATTCGCATTCTATTCCCCGAATCCAAGCAGTTTGTTGAAGCTCGCAAGGCTGGAAGCCGAGCACAAGCCCCCGGCGTGTTTTGGAACGAAACCAAGAAGATGCTCAAGCAAGAGTGGAAGATGTGCATCTACTGTATCATTCTGATGACTTGGGTATGTGTCCAATTATTCCGAAAATGACCATCGATCTAATGGTAATACAGTTCAACTACTACTCGCACACCAGCCAGGACTCTTACACCACTTTTATGATTGAACAGAAGGAACTTAATTCCAAGGGCGCAGCCCGCGCTTCCATTCTCATGAAATCCGGTGCTTGCATCGGTGGCGCTGTCGTTGGATATCTCTCTCAGTGGTTTGGACGTCGACGAGCCATCATTTGCTCTGCTCTGGTTTCCGCCTGCCTTATTCCAGCTTGGATTCTTCCTACTACTGAAGGCGGTCTCTCTGCGTCTGGCTTCATGATTCAATTTTTCGTCCAGGGAGCTTGGGGAATCATTCCCATTCACCTAAACGAGCTTTCTCCTCCTGCTTTCCGATCCAGTTTTCCTGGTATCACCTACCAGCTCGGGAACATGATTTCGTCTCCTTCGGCCCAGATTGTCAATGCGATTGCAGAGAGCCACTTCGTCACCTCTAAGAAGACGGGAAAGAAGCTCGATGCCTATGGACCGACCATGGGCATCGCAACTGCAATCATCGCTCTGGGGATTGCAGTCACAGCTGCTTTGGGTCCTGAGAAGAAGGGTCGTCACTTCGAGACCGTTGGACCGCCAGTCGCAGTTGTTGACAAGGATATCGAGGAAGGCCGCATGAGCGATGAAAAGGCCCAACCGCAGACCATTGAAATTACCAGCAAGGGGCAGAGGGACCTTGAGAAGATCTGATTAGTGTTGCTTGATACTTTCATTCACATTCACTGCCGCATGAGGATGCAATCCTGCAATTTTGACTAAACCTGGATGTCGGTAGATGTCGCAGCGGCTACGACGGGTAGAATAGAGTATAAATGGGTACCACGAATCAATGACTTCCATGACAGGATCATTTTTGCACGATTTAATACATTACCACTTGGTTCCCCAGCTTCCAACCCCTCAATTTTATTGCGTGACTCACACGTTTTCAAGCCTCCAACATGCAGGATGATAAAGGCCCATCGAGCCCCTTGGGGAAGGGAAAAAGTCGGATTAAGCCACACCACACTACTGTTATAATGTTTTTATAATTCTTTGTTTTACTTTTTTGGCCTATTGGAACCATCTTCCAAGGGCCTGTATTAGAGGGTATTAAATCTGACCTTTTTCTATTTTTACCATGAGAGCCAGTCTCTCTGTTTGCGTCCATGGCCCCACTCCGCTAGCAATACATGGGTAGATCCTTCTCCTCCAAGGCGCCAATGCACTTTTTGCGTCACACCGGTTCCTTGGATGCTCCCTAGGTGAGACGGAGCCTGACGCAGCATAGGGCAAACTTTCCTCTGGAAACTCAATTAGACGCTTGTACTAAGAATGCACGGTACGTGATAGACGAAATAAGTCTAGGGACGGTGGGGGCGATTCTGGTACATTTGCCCCTCACTAACGCAATGTGCGGTTAGTCTAATGGTGCCGAGCATACCGAAACCCCCACCATGAGAAAAGGTACCGAACGGTCCTTTCTCTAACCCCACCCGCGTTACTGGAAGCGTTACACCGAGCTCCCCTGAGATCTTCTTACCGTCTTTCCTCTTCGGGAGCTGCGCTCGACGGCTCTTAAAGTTTCCACAAAGCATGGCGACTCGTGGTGATGCAGCTACGTCCGGGAGAGCAGGAAGAAAGTTGTCCACCGACATTGTGGCGAACGCCCCAGAGACGCAGTACGATAATATTGGCGCGCAGTATGGAGATATCAAAACGCTGCCAGCCACGGAGCCAGAGAGACCGAGCGTATTGAGAATGCTGGGAAATGTGAGGGGAAAGAAATGTCTTGGTGCGTCAGCATTCCACGCCCCCTTGAACAAACGTGCACCATCTTGGAATCCCATGCAGAGTAATACCGGGGTCGGCACGTGACCATACTATTCACCAATAAGCACGGTAACCAGAACTGACCCCCTTTTGTCCACTAGACTTAGCATGTGGCCTCGGCCACTACACTCATCTCCTCTCCATCCTAGGCGCCTCCTCGGTTCACGCATATGACATCTCCCTAACCATGATCTCCAACGCGCTGGCCACCTATCCACCCTCAAAGCATCCAACTCTCCATTTCGCCGTCGCCGACTGCAGCAAGCCCGAAAACCTACCCCCACCATTCCCAGCCTATGACCTCATCTTCGCAGGTTGGTTCTTTAATTACGCAGCTTCGGAGACGCAGTTGGAAAATATGTTTCGCGTCATCGAACAAAATCTCGCAATCGACGGGCGCTTTGTGGGCATTACAACCAACGTGCGAGACCCGTGGGTTGAAGAGGATAAGCGCAACTTTTACGGACTAGAGATCTATGTCTTGGAAAAGGAGTATGTGGCGCCGGATACGGGGCTTGAGGTGGGTATCCGGGCGAAGGTGAGCGTGGGTGGAGAGGGCGGCTTCTCGTTTGAGGTGTATCAGTTTAGGGGCGAGGTTTATGAGAGGTGCGCAAAGAGGGCTGGGTTGGAGATTCGGTGGGGGGAAGTGATAGTTCCGGACGATGAGAGGAAGACGACAGGGTTCTGGGACCAGTGGCTGGAAAGGCCGACGTTTAGTGTGCTTGAAGCTGTGAGGGCTCAGGCCGAGGTATAAGGAGCTGTACTATGGCTCCATAAGTGCTTATCGAATGCTATAACTTTTTCATGGTCCTTATTCGGTATAATCATGACTTGAATAACCTTTTGAGAGCCCTCAAAGCCGTTGGTGTCTTGACTTTCTAGCTTCACAAAGGTAATTATCACAGACAATCAAAACTAAAGACCGACGGTTATAGTTACACCAATATGAAAAGTAAGAGAGAAGTCTCCATGCATTCATAAACATATGACTAGGCATCAAGTTGTTAGGCCGCTATTGACCTAAGCTGCATGACGAACTAGAATGATGAAGATTGCGCTTAACACGTCTGTGTACACTAGCGCCCTTATATCCACAAAGATCATATTGAATTCTCCACCCCTTACGCGGACGTCAATAAACAGATCTACCTTTGTACGACAATCTCTTTACACAAGACGAGGCGCCACGGCGGCAACCAATAACAGACGCTCTAAGCTAATTAGGATAAGCTCCGCGCCCTTTGCCAATCAGGGAATGACGCACCCATTCTGTGACTCAACACCATGCCCTCAATAAAGCTGTCTTCAGATACAATCATCTTGAAGTCGAATACACAGAGCATTTAGTCTCAAAATGTTGGCGGAAACGGTGCTATCATCTCAAGTGTCGATGGCCACGACAACGACCTCAATCTCACCACCACCCAACCTAGAAACACGAATCTACCACGCACGTGAAGTCCTTTCAGGCGAATCTCTCGCCGCTCGGCTGACCGAATTCATCAACGAAAGTTTTCGCACATCGACTAACTACAAACCCACACATTGGGTTCCTGACGTGCGGTTTCACTCGCCCACTGAGATTCACGGATTGCTTGGGGCAGACGGACGCATTGCTGTCGTTATGGACAACGATGAAATCGTCGCATGCGGTAGTCTTGCGGTGTGGCATGGTAAGCTCATCCTCCATTTCCAGTATTCTCTTAATCTATGTACTCACATCATGATTTCGTGCAGGTGATCTAGACGGAAACGGCACAGACGAAGTAGGGTGGGAGGTCAAAGCTGTGGCGACCAAAAGTGGGCAGGAGAAGATGGGGTTGGCTAGGAAATGCGTTGATGTTCTGATTGAGGAGGTGGGAAAGAAAGAGTTCGATGATGGAGAAGGAACCATTAAGTTGTGGTGTCAAGCGGTGGATGAGGTCAATGGGGATTATTGGAGAAGGAGAGGGTGGGTAGACGTCAGAAGTTATCCCAGGCCAGCAGGGATTTGGGGAAGCAAGTTTGGGTTTCGGTTAGCGGTTCTAGTCAAGGATGTCAAGATTCCCTTGAACAAGAACTAGAAAATCGTAGAGCAAGTATGATAACTATATTGGCATTTATTGCCTTGAATACGCCTTGTCTTAGTAGCGAATCTGCATATGAATCGTCTTCCGGTTCGGCGGAGATGCTGAAATCCGCATTGTTTACTCTTCGTCCATGACATCTCGCTCCATGGGTGGTCTGCCACCAAATCCGCAGTTCTTGCAGCTATAGCCATGTCAGTATTGCTTAGTGTATTTTTCAAAGCTCCTTACGTGTCAGGGTATCCAGTCCAGGGGCTGTTAGGATATGGTTTGCCACCAGCGCTAGTCCACATGTTGACTGGTGCTGGATTGCGACGTGCGTTCGGGTTGACACCGACATCAATCGTCGCATATAGACCATCTTCGATCTTGTTTCCGATAAGCGAGATCTTCAGAACTGGGTCATCTCCGCCTTGCTTGGCCATGGCAAAGAGCATATCTTGGGCATTGGTCGTCTGCTTCTGAGTGTTCGTATTGTATGGCGCGGTCTTTTCAACTTGGCTAAGCATGTTTTGGTCAATGTAAAATTGGCCAACATGTGAGATAGTGCCACCAGAGATTGTGTTGTTGGGGAGAAGAGTGGCGCCGTGATGGATGATGGCTACGAGACGTTAGCATGCGGACATAATTACAGAATTTTTGCATACTGTGCAAGTGGTTTGTGCGACCGACATAGTGACCGGGGATTAAAGTGATAAAAGTAGCAGTGCCATTTGCACCGGTGGGCTGCAGGCCTCGAAGTGCATTGCTGATCAGGGAGGATGGCCCGCCATTGCCATTGCCACGGGCTTGAACACCAGTGTAGACGCCCTGATCGTGTTAGTTGGTACTTCCAATATAAATGAATACCGTACGGTTGCGTTGCTTCCCCACATCTCGACATAAGCATTGGTGACTGGTTTGCATGAGCTTGTATCAATAATGTTGACGTCGAGATGCGTCACAGCGCCCTTTTCACCCGTAAGAAGATCTTGACGGATTAGTTCACCGACAACCCCTGTTTATGTTAACCTTAACACTCAAAAGAGATGACGTGATAAAACATACAATATGGGCCTTCAGTCGATTCAGGATCAAGCGTGCAAGCCGCTTCAGCACCATACTCATTCTCAACCTCAGAGACGTCACGACGAACAAGATCCCCCTCTTTGGCAAATCCAGCAGCCACGCGAAGCTCATGAAGCCTGGCCTCACGTCTTCGATGTTGTTCCCTGACCCAGCCTGTCTCGACAAGATCCCTTTTGCATGATTGCACGTTCCGGCGCTCGGGATGATCGAGATGGGCCTGACGCCTGAGGATCTCCTTATTCACGTTGCCTCCTGGATGGGAAAACACACTAGTTGCTAGAATGGCGGTGGCAATGGCTTGAGAAAGTTGAACCATTTTGGCGTTGGGATCGAGCTTACAGTAAGGTAATGTGCAAGATTCCCGGCGAGGGAGCCTTTTGATCTATTATACTTACCCGACGTGATCCTGAAAAGCTCAATTTAGTACCCTTGTTGCAATGTAGATGCAGGGATCCTCAACAACATGGCCATTAATCACTCAACTCAAACCATGATTTCTAAAGCATCATGCGTCGTAACTTCTTTGCTCAGATTGCTCATCATAATAATAGCAAAGATGATAGGCTGCCTTGTTGCATGCCGAGTCGCACGTGCTTCGGTTTGATTGAAGTTGTAGATTATCAGGGTTGTGTAAGACCTTGGCATCTGGGGTGCATAGTTGGCAATAGGAAAAGTCGCAGTGGATAAATGTTGCCCGGCATGTAAACGCGCAATCGGATTATAGCCGGACTTGCAAAGTTTGGCAGGCTTGCAAATTCGGTAGTTGGAACCCATGGAGAAACATTCGCAGGCTATCGCACAGTAAAATGACGAGCTCGGGCGTTATGGGCTACAGAGTGTAGGATGAGCCGTATTCCATTGCATTGAATGTTCGATCTGGTAAGAAATCTGCCTCCGCATGCTCTTAAGGCACTGCCTAGCTGAGGTGCTGTTTTCTTGATTTATAACTGTAGTGTCCAGCGTACCATTCGAAGTATGCAATCGGATTCCATGCGAGATGTAGATAGAGTTAGCCAATGTGAATAAACCGCCTCGATGCAGATCTGCCGGCATTCGCAAGCTTGGCTGCACCCCGCAAATCCGAAGACCAGTGCCGAGTTTGATATTAAGCTGCACGTGCGGTCTGATCACCCGAACCTTGTCCTGTTCAGTCCACACGCAGTCATATATCGTGCCACCGGAGCAGCGCAAGGGACAGATGGGGCGAATAAAAGACAGGCTCCGCGATCATGCTCCGGTCATCTCATACTGTTGGTCCCACCATAAGTATCGGAGGCTTGGGACCGATTAATCTTCAGTTGGGCCCAATGTAAGCTATTGGCCTACAGATTGCGGTAATACACAGAGAGAAGCAGAGTGCGTCATCCTACGTTCGACTGGCAGCCTTGGAATATGAAGATATGATGCTGACACAAGAAAGCACTGTGTTGAGAAGACCTTAGGCACCTGGGCCGCCTTTTCCAATATTAAACTTCGAGGACGACGGGACTTTCAGTAATAACAGTACACACGATGGAAGGAATGAGAAGGAGTATTCTTGTGAAGAGTAGGGATCGTGGCTTAAGTGCAGGGGGTGGATGTCGCGCCGCGGAGTGGACGAGTCATGGTTGTTCCACGTCGCCAAGCGGCTGTGGCCAGAACCAGCCTAGTGCAGATATGGAGCAACCATCTCCAGGAACCTGCGACCAGGCTCGAAGCTAAATTCGTCAAAATCCGTTCCTTTCTCAGCATCTATGCGACAAGAAACTATCTGAGACATGAATGCATCCGGGGTCATGAGGTCGAGCGCGCGCAAAGTGGACATGGAAACCGAAGTGGGTCACAAGCGCAATAGCGAAATATGGAGGCTGGGATGGCGTAACCGCTACTCCAGGGCCCAGGGGCCGTCGTCAGTACCATCTTCACCACTACTACCGCCAGCGGCTGCCATCACACAACATGGAGAAGCAGCACTCTGACAGCCTTCCTACGTATACTGCTGCCACCGCTTCTTCATCGAGGTCGCGGGCAACATGGGGTATCCGCAGGCCCAAGCGGAGAGCCTTTCGCCTCATTGCCGCCACTTGCTTGACCTATCTTGCCTACTCCGCATACAAAATTGCTGGCAACACCACGAAGCCTGGTAGCACGCTCTCTGTTGAGCGACTACAGCAGGATTACGCCGTCTGTGCTGCTCTCCGCAAGAAGCCTGTTGATACCGCCACAGCACGTGATCACAACAAACGCTGGGTGGAAGGGACGAAGCCGTTGCTGATCCGCAATGCGACCATCTGGACTGGCGAACCCGCTCCTGGTACCTCCGAGGAAGACGCAAGAGCAGGGAAGGGATGGTCCTGGGTCTCGTCTGATGTCTTCGTCGACAAAGGCTTGATCATGCACGTCCGTCCTCATATCGACATGGCATCTCTTCCACTCGGAACCGACATCTTTGAAGCACATGGTCGGCTTTTGACGGCAGGAATAGTAGACATGCACAGCCATGCCGGTCTATCGAGCGTGGGAGAGCTTCAGGATGACACAAACGAAATGTCAACCGATATTACCCCATACGTACGCTCCCTCGATGGTATAGACCCCCTTCAGCCAGAGATGGAATACATCAAGAGTGGCGGTGTCACCACTTCATTATTCCTTCCTGGGAGCGGAAATAATATAGGAGGAGAAGCCTTTGTTCTTAAGTTCGCCGTAGGCAAGAAAAATGGAAGGGAAGAGATCAGCCAGCAGGATCTTTTTGCAGATCCTGATCGGAACTGGCGTTATTTAAAGATGGCGTGCGGCGAAAACCCCAAAAGGGTGTATGGGAAGGTGGGCGAGCATGGCCCGACAAGTCGTTTGGGTGAGGCGTGGCAGTTTCGCCACGCATTGGAACAGGCGCAAAAGTACGTCAGGCAGCAAGACGACTGGTGTGCCGCCGCCGATAAGATAGGTGCAGAAAACATGGTCACTTACCTCGAGCAAGACCTTCAGTGGGAAACTTTAGGTGCTGTACTTAGAGGTCAGGTTAGGGTCAACACGCATTGCTACACGATCCCGGACCTTGAGGCTTTTGTGCGACACACAAACGAGTTCAAGTTCCGGGTGTATGCTTTTCATCATGCGCACCAAACGTTTCTGGTCCCCGAAGTGCTAAAGCGTGCATGGGGTGGTACGCCAGCTGCCGCTCTTTTCGCAGACAACAGTAAGCTAGTGCCGTGTATTAAAACACGACGTGCTAACAAAATATTAGTGTACTATAAGGTCGAAGCATATACTGCATCAGAGCGTGCGGGGGCCATTCTTTATGGCCATAACATCACCCCCTTGTTTGTTTCTGATAACCCAGTCTTGAACTCACAGCATGTCGTCTTCGAAGCTGCAAAGGCGTATGGCTATGGGCTGCCATACCATGCTGCTCTCGCCGGTGTTACATCAGCTCCTGCGGAGCTACTTGGCCTCAGCCATCGGATTGGTAAAATCAAAGCTGGCTTCGATGCAGATATCGTCGTGTGGGATTCCGATCCGTTGAGCGTAGGAGCGACGCCTGTGCAGGTTTGGATTGATGGCGCAAGACAGTTCAAGGACCCGTACGAGCTGAAAAAGCCCGAAGCGAAACCAATTACTCCGGACACGCAACTAACCAAAGAGCTGGAGATGGAAGAAACTCATGGTGATGTTATCTTCATGGGAATCAATTATGCATACACTGGAGGTCCTACTGCTACATCGGAGGGCAAACGAAAAAATATTTCTGCAGTTTTCAAGCAAGGTAAACTTGCTTGTCTTGGGCTTTGCGCTTCACACATTGAAGCGGCTCAGTCAGCTAAGACTGCGGCCAAGGTTATTGAGCTCCAGAATGGTTATGTTACGCCTCCTTTCACAGCGTTCAGCACTCCACTCGGTCTTGCCGAAATAGACGCTGAAGAGGATACACAAGATGGTCCACCGCCCTCCTCTGATGTCACACGAGCCATCGACGGCCTTATGTTCGGCGGCAAACAGCTTGCTCGAGCTTTTGAACATGGTGTCACCCGCGCCATATCAGCTCCCATTACCTACGGCTTCGAAGCGAAAGGTATTAGCGCAGGCTTCCGCACTGGTGCCAAGCACAGTCTCGAAAAAGGCGCCATATGGGACGATGAAATAGCGTTACATTATATCTTAAGTCTTAGAACAAAAACCGATGGAACACCCAGCATCTCCTCTGCTATTGGCCAACTGCGCGCTAAATTATTGGACGCCGTCAACGATGGACCGAGCAACACTTCAGACGTCCCAACCAAAGACCAGTACGTTGAGAAAGCGTACCTCAAACGCGTAGTCTCCGGTAAAATGCCGTTAGTTCTCAGCGTCAACAGCGCGGACACGATAACTACTATTATTCGTCTAAAGTCATTCGTCGATTCAGCTATTGCGAAAGCTCACATAAAAGTATCTACCTCCACCGCACCATCCTTGAAAATTGCCCTCGTCGGCGGCGCAGAATCGCACCTCGTGGCCAACGAAATAGCAGCTGCCAACATTTCTGTGATCCTCGTTCCACTCCTACCCCACCAACAGTCCTGGGATCAGCTTCGCGGCCTCACCGGCGCGCCACTGACGAATGGCACGACGCTGAACTGGCTTCTGGACGCTGGCGTGCTGGTTGGTGTATCTGTCGAAGAGACTTGGGAAACACGTGATCTAGGGTTGGTGGCCGGTACCGCGTACGCAAATGCAGAAGGTAGATTGACGTTCGAAGAGGCGCTCGATATCGCTGGAGGGAACATCTACAAGGCGTTAGGTATCAAAGACAAGGAGGTGGACGAGGAAAACTCACAGGAGTGGGTTGTATGGGAAGGCAGTCCATTAGCGGTTGGAGGGAGAGTTAGGGCTGTGGGTGGAGATGGGAAGATGACGCTGTGGGGTTAATAAGCCCTTCAGGGCTTCGAAGGGATTGAAAGTCAGTGTGTCTTCCCTCGATCGCTGCTTTGCTTGCACATTAGGATCCCAGCATTGTCAAACTCTCTCCTCCGTTGATTTCAATTGGCATATAGTACATATACATGGTGCAATTTAAAGCGTGTCTCCAACCTTCCTTTTCCAAAGCTAGTGTAGTGCCGCACGAACTATAAATAGTTGGCTGGGAATTTAATGCTAAAGGGCTCGTTACTAATATCGGTTCTGTACTTAACGTGTAAATTTGTATACAACACCTCCGCTTTCTATCCGCCATGCAGCCGGCCTCGCTATTATAGAGATGATATACTATGCGACACTGCCAGAAAAATATCTGAAAGGCTCCGCAGGGAAGAGCAGCCTTAGAAATAAGTCCGATAAATACTCGCTAATTCCGACGGCAATGAGTTTCTAGACAAGATCGATGGCGGGGAAGAACGCCCTCGGAAGCGAGTCCAAAGTGGCTTATCTAACACGGGCAATAACAACAACAACAACCTTTTGAGTGGGTCGCCAAATTTGGCTTGCACCGCAAGGGGACCGAGTCGTATCTCTACATGGGCCTCGAGCGCTTCCGCTGGAGAACTCAAAGCTCAACCTATTGTAGTTGACGCTAGCTCCCGCCTCCATAAACACTGACGAAGAGTGTTAGTCGGATAATGATGCTTCTGGCTCCGATGAGTACGGAAAAATTGACAGTTTCAATTAGAAGTCTAGGGATAAAGGACGCATCCCCGACTTAGATTTGAGGTCGAGGAGAACCTCATCTATCCTATTGATATGAATAGGCCTGAATCCAATCCTGAAGAAAGTGATTCTTTCGAGATTGATTTTCCTGGCATTCCAGCTATCCGTACCTAGAATTCAAAAAAATGCTTGAATTTTGTTCAAAGAGCTATCTTAGCAGGCTAAAAATAACTTAAATTACTTTCAAATATATATAAATGAGATGAAGAGGCTGCATATTTAGCTGAGAAGTCTACGCACGTATCGCTCGATAATAGAATATTGACAACGCTGAGGGGCATCTTATTGGGCTCAGCTAGGTGGAATAAACTGATATATTATTGTCCTGAAGGACATCACTAGGGGTTGAGCCGCACCTTAGAATAGGTTTTGGAAAGCCGTTAGCAGGAGTCAAACTAGATACAACAAGCCAGCACTTTAGGATGCTGAGGAGGTTTAAGAGGAGTTAAACCAGGCGTATAAAACTACTACATAAAGGCCTTGGAGGCCTTAGGGTGGGTTGAACTAGGCATAATAACTTGACATCGTAGACCTTCGAGGGGTGGAGCTAACAGCTTACAAACACCCTGGCGCAGTGGGCGGGTATGTGATTCTTCTCTCCTTCTAAGATTCGATACCCAGCCAAGATGATAATGCTAATTATAAGTCCTTCAATCAAAATAAGCTCCAACAGAACAGGTACATCATGTTTGCGAAAAAACTGTGATATTCGCTCCAGATGAGCTGGGTACTATCTCACACTAGCATTGTAAAGAAAAAGGCGATATTCATTCAACGAGGACAAATGATCCATACTAACATTTGGCAAGGTAGATTTTTAATGCAATAAAATAATATGATAATGAAAGGGGGATATGATTAGTTCTACTAAAATAACACCATCAGGCTATGACCAGACCATCTCGTTCAAATTCCTGTTTTGATACCTCACAACAGCAATCCCAATTGTTAAACGGACAATCATATTCCAACAATCTGATATCTGCAGAAAAATGTCCTGTCCGCACCCCTGCAGCTCACGTACCTTAAACATGTTACGTATTCGAGGCATATCACCTTCATAAACAGCATCCCGAAGGTGACTTACAAATGGCGGGGGTAAACCTGTCACACAGCCGTCTTCATCCTCACCGAATTGAAAAACGTACTCGGCCAGGGTCATTTTCATGATTGTGTTGAGTTCTAGCGATATATTTTGAGGTTTTACGCAACGAATGCGGTTCGGTTCACACCTATGAGTGCGCTCTATGTACCGGGTAATCTCAGGGATAAGAGGTGAGGGTGCTCCGTTGGGAGCCAGAAATGCCGGGTGATAACATGCACGTTGCGCCTGCCAAAGCATCCAGTTGAGGGCTATATGTAGAGCATTGTAGAACTCCTGCTCGTGGATGTAAATATCGTGATCCGGGAATTTAGCCCCCCACGCGACTTGAATATCAACGTATTCGAATGTCGGAGAGAAGTTCGGGTGGCGTGGAAAGGGTGGTATTCCGCTATGAAAATGATAGTGAGCCATTTCAGATGCGTGACATTTGGGTGGACCAAATTCTGGAAATGGTTCAGTTACTACTGGATCAATATCGGATGGTTCATCATCTAATAATGTTCCGCTCATTGGTTCAGAGTCTTCTATCTTTGGGTCAATTTCAAGGCCTATCCGCTTAGGGGAAGGTGTAGATCGAACCACCTTGGTCGTTAGATACTTGAGGATCGAACAGACTATCCAGAATAAAACCTGCATCTGTTCTAATTTTTTAAATTTTTGTCTAGGTAAGAGGATGAGGGGTATGTGTGGAGATTTTATAACAATGATATCGGCATAACTCAATGTTTTTCTATGAACAATGTAGTATCTGGCATACAATGTAGTAGACGTACCTTGATTTTCTGTCCTTTATTCTGTGTTATGCAAAGATAAAACTGTGTTTTTGCACTATAGTTTACCTGACTTGTAATTTTTTTTTTGATAAAATATCGGTTAGATTTATTAGACTAGCTATGTGATAGACGTTAGTGTATGTATAGGCTTACTACAGCCATGTGAGCTGCTTCATGAGAAAGTGCACTTTTTCTCAAAATATTTGTATGAGAGAGCTGAGACACCGTATGAAAGGATCAAGCTTGAGAGGAAAACATCTAGTTGGCGCTCCTGGAGACCCTTTTGGGATTCACATAATTAGATATTGATCGAATGAGATATCAAAACTACTTGCATCTCGTGTCTACAAATTTTTTTTCTTGATAAGCTTTCATATGCACATTGAAAAGAATGCATGGATTATAAAAATATCTTGCATCGTTCACTTTCACACAGTGCGACTGGGAAAGAAAAGTGAAACTAAGATAAAAAGAACATGGCAACGTTTCATTCAACCAATGACGCAATATCTCACCAAGCAGATGTAAAATCTCACATCAAATTACAGCCAAGCCCGCAGGCCACAAGGCCTCACATCGCACTCACCTCTAAAAATAGCGCTAGAATACTAGAAAATGCGAAAGAGCGGCCGAAGCCAATTCTCAACCCTCCCAGATAATTCGTGTATAAAGCCCCACTACCCCACCTAGGTTCTAATTTTACACCCGTACCGTTTTGTCCTGAAAAAACGCCAGGCCGAATTACAAAATGATAAAAGTTGTTTGAGAACTATAGATACGCGAGCTTGATTTTCCTGCCCATGCGTCCAGATACGCCACTCCCACTGTTAGCTTTCCTATTGTCCTCATCGTCTTATCGGCCCCTTTCCTGCTCTGTTGGCGCCGGCCCGGGAACCATGACTTTGAAATGTCGTTCCCTCTGCGATGCGCCGCCCTGCGCCTGACTCTGTGGTGGACCTTGGGGCGCTAGCGGGGGATAAGGACTGACATGCATCGATGGCGCTGGTGCCAGCGGTGGTGGTCCGTTGCTCTTCGGTCGTGGGGCAGATCTGGGTCCGAATGGACTCGGATACGAATGAAGGGCATGAAGGGGTTGAGGTGGAAGTGGCGCTGGTGCAAGAGTGCGGCCTGGACCGGGCACGATGGGAGCTGATTGCGGGGGTGGAGGGGGTGCTGGGGCGATGCTCGGAACTGCAGAAAGAGGGGAGGGTTGGAGCAGCATAGGTGGAGGGGGTGCGTAGGATATCGGCGCATAGGCTGCATTCGGTGATGGGGCAGAGAATGGTGTTGAGGGATTGGAGTGCTGGCGAGGTGCCTGGATTTCTTGCATATTAGGCTGGTGTTGCTGTGTACCTTCAAGGTAGAATGAGGCAGTACGGGGAGAATGATCGGGGGTGGGCCTGTTTGTTCTGCCGCCTCTTCGACCGGATGATGAGCCGGTTCTGGAAGGGGATGGTTTTAAGGGTATCCCATTCTTTTCGTTCTCTTCTCTTTGCTTTGCCTTTCGTTCAGCCCACCATATAGTCATCGACTGACTACGCTTCTCGCTTTTAACGCGCGGCTTCTTTCTAGAACCTGATGCTGAAGACTCGTCAATATACTGGCCGTATTGACTCAATGGAGTCGTGGTAATGTAAGCATCGGGTGTCTGTGGATTCATGGATGGGCCTGTTGTACTATCTTGTGCACTGGCTGGTTGAGGCGTGGCCTGGAAGACGGTTTCTGAGGAGTGCGGACCGACAGTGGAGGGCAAAGGGATAGAGCCTAGAGGGGCATCAAGTGTGAATGTATTCTGACCTTCGCTCATGGACTGGAGCACTGGAGGAGGATTATTCGGTGCATGCGGAGATGGAATCGGTTCATCCTCTTCCAGAGATATTTTCCTTTGTCCCCTGTTGCCCCATCCGCCGCGCTTGCCGCCTCTGCTTCCTCCTCTTCCCCCTCGCTTTGATACAGGTAGAGGAGGAGGTGGTGGTGGCTCATCGTCTTCCATCGAGTTCGTGATGGTCGACCCCTCATCGCCAGAGCTCGTCACTGCCGATTCTTCTCGCATCTCTTGAATTCTATGATGGACTAAGGATGGCTTCAAACGCTTACCGCGTAGGTCGGGTTCGGGTGTCGCAGATGCGGCGGTTTGAGAATATTTGCTGACGCCTTTTTTTCGCGCGCCACCCCATCCGTTGTGCTTCTTGGGGGTGTTTGTGCCAGTTCCTGCGTCGCTTCCATCATATTTACGGGTAGCCCTGCGCTGACGCTTGGAGGGTCGTCCTTCTTCGTCCTCTTCGTCTTCCTCGCTAGGTGCTGCCGAGTCGAGCATATCGCGTGCGCGACGTTGACGCAGCTCTCTGCCGCCAGATTTGGCGTGACCCGGTCGTTGGGTAAACGGATCTTGAAATCCTGGTGGCTTTTTCGGGTCGTACGTGTAGCCGTAGAGATCAGATTCTTTCATATCCTCAAAGACTATGGGGTTGATTGGAATCCGCCCGCCGTTACATGGCTTTTTCGGAGGGTGAGCATGAGGCGCGGTCTATTATACATGTTAGCTTAGGAAGGCAGCTGCCTAGAAGCGCATACCCGAGCATCTAGCATGAGGTATTCATCCTGCCATGCTTTGAGAATCTTTTGTGTGTTCTCTGCAAGCGCATATAGATTTTCGGTACCACGTTGGGAGAGGGGAAATTTAGTTAGTGAAGCGATTACCTGCTGGACATCGACCATGGGCTTGAATCGAGTCCTGAGAAGATAATCGGCTTGATCTTCACACTCTGCCTCAATTGGTCGAGGCAGGCCCTCGATCCACGGTTCTGGCAGGTCGGAATCGGAAAGTATATCATCCTCTGGGTCAATCAGCCTTGGCACCGCAGACTCTGCGGGAGTGGAGGTGCTGTCTTTGGGCATCTGCGACAAGGGCTCCTCTGGTAGGGACGATTTGTGCACCGCGGCTGACACGGGTATTTTGGTATTTGGGTTTCTGTAGGCTTTGACAAGCTCCAAGGGTGGCGAACCAGGCGGAGTGTATGTTTCCTTCTCCGCATTTTCGGTATTAGGAGCGTCGTCAGCTCCCTCTTCCTTGTGCTCGGCCTCCTCTTCTTCCTCCGAAGATAGGTCGTCGTCCGAATCGGGCGATTCCTTGGCATCCTCTACAGCCGACTCCTGATTGGACAGGTCATCATCATCTTCATCCACTAATGGAAATGCAGGCGCAGCATTGCGAGAAAGAGTGTGTCGCGTTCGCAAAGGAGATGCAGTTCGCACAGTGGCTCCTCTCCCTTTCCCTCCTCCACGGCTACCTCTGCCTCTTCCGCCCCGACCGCGACTACCCCGGGATCCGCGGCCCCAGCGTCCGCGACCCCTACTAGGAGCAGGCGGGGGCGAAGGTGGTTCATCGCTCTCTTCCTCGGTCTCCTCCTCGGATTGATCGTGGAAGAGAGTGGTGAGGGAAGGCAAGTCGGAGTGGTTGGTTGGCCTCGAATTGAGACCGTCCAGAAACTCGGGCGACAGGCCAAAGACCAGCAGCAGAGGTTCTTCGTATGTGGCGTAAATGTCTGGGGCAGAGTCGATGGCAGCATAGTTAGTGACATTGGAGGCGCGTGTCGTCTTCCTGGTGAAGGAGGGCGAGGTGACATGATTGCTGGCTTTTGGTGACACGATGTCTGGCTTGTCTGGTTTTGCAGCTGACTTTGGCCCTCGACCAGAACGGGTGCGCATAGGTGGCTCCTCTTGCTGATGGGCACTTCGCCGCTGCGACGAGCGCGCGGGAAGACTCCTAGCTCCTGGCATTGGAAAAGAATACTATTTGACGACGAGCATCTGCTCTCGGCCTGGGCTGGAATGGATTATTTCAGGTGATGGTCGATGGTCTGAATGGTTCATGCACCGTCCCGACAAGGCGTCAGGGTGACAGACGAGCCGATAATTTAGGAAAAGAAAAGAAAGCGCGCGGCGAAAAAGGGGGCGACACAGCGAGCAGTTGCAGAGAAGGCCAGCTGCACGACCAGGCAAGACATGCAAATTGCAGGGCGCGGCCTGCGGAAGTGATGTTGTGAAGCGTGATCTTTGTCCTGCGGCGCTCGTCTGCTGCGAGCAAAACCCGTAAGGTTGGGCTTGGCAGGCGCTGATTGGCCGACGCGGGCGCAGCGCCCATGCCCGTTGCGAGCTGCGGCTGTTGACAGCGGCCGTAGGCATGCGCATGGCTGTTTGCTGCTGCTGCTACTCCTCCTCCCTCTCTCCCCCTCCTCCACAGCCTCCGCCGTGCTGGCCCGACTGGCCTGACCTGGTCGTCTCTCTCGCCTTCCTCCGCCCACCATGCCGCCCAAGACGGTCGAGGAGCAGCTTGCTGAGCTCGAGATGGAGGCTCAGGCGCCTGCCGCTCCCCCGCCCAAGAGCTCCAAGGCCGCCAAAGCTCCGCGTCAGAGCTCCGCACAAGAGGTCGATGCCCTCAAGGAGCTGGAGGAGCTGGAAGCCCTCGAGAAGTTCCAGCGCCCCGATGTGCCGCGTCCGGCCAGCCGCCCCAACACCCCCAAGCTGTCCTCGTCGACTACGTCTGGCAACCCGCGGAGGGCGGGCGTTGCCACCCCTTCATCCACTACATCCGCGCCCACCAGCGAAGACAGGTCCCAGACACAACCACCGCGCAAATCTGCAGAGAGTACACGCTCTTTCCACCAGAGCTTCACTCCCACGGTCGAAGAGCCCGCAACGCCTGCACCCGCACCCGCACCCGCACAGCAGCAAGCCAGCGGCTCGTGGTGGGGAGGCATTGGCGGCCTGCTGTCTACGGCCACTGCGACAGCAGACGCTGCGAGAAAGCGCGCCGAGGCTGCGTACCATGAATTACAGAAGAACGAGGAAGCACAGCGTTGGGCCGAGCAGGTGCGCGGCAATGTTGGTGCACTGCGAGGCATCGGTATGTTACATGCATGCACTTGTGCTATGGGGCAACACTAACGCTAGACAGGAGAGGAACTGCAGAAGCGTGCAATTCCAACCTTCACGAATCTCGTCCACACCCTGGCCCCGCCCATCTCGCAGCACGAGCGGCTCCAGATCCACATTACCCACGACCTCATCGGCTACCCCTCGCTCGACCCCATCATCCACCAGACTTTCTCCCATGTCATGGCCCAGGTTGAGGGCGGCGATTTGCTCGTCGTCCAACGCGGCTCTGAGTCAACCCAGCGCAGTTCTATAGATGGATACCGTGGAAGCAGTGCGGGGTGGAATGACGGCCCGTGGTGGCGGCATAACGATAAGCGAGACCTGAGCGTCGTCAAGGGGCTAGTCGAGGGCACCAAGCTCGTGAGGGTGAGTGCCGAATCGTACGCCAATGAGTTTTTCGCCGCAAAGGGAGGTCTTGAAGAGGCTGCCAAACAGGCTACCGAAGTCCTAAGCGAGTCAAATCCCGTCCGAAGCAGCGACATCTTCCTCGCCCTCCAAGCTGTTAGTTACATAGCCCCGAACAACCTTTTCGACACCTCAACAACATCCGAAGAGAAGGCGGCTGGAGAGGAAGAATCTGCAGAGACGGAGGAGCTTATTGCCTTTGCCATCTACCTCCATGACCCTATCCACGGCATTAGCTACAAAGCACTCAGTCAGTCGTTCCCGGCTAAGTGGGTAGAATGGCTGGACGCTTCCGCGCCGACGGAGGAAGCTGGAGAGGAGCCACAGCTGCCACCAGAGATTCAGCAAATCATCCAGGACGGAGCTGTCGACCCTCGTGAATGGGCTGCTGAGTGGATGTCGGAAATTATCGGCCTCGGTGTTGGTATCGTTGCTCAGCGCTACGTAGCTCGTAGGATGGGTGTTGGTGAAGGAGGTATTGGGAAGGGTAAGGCTCGTGAAGCACTTGTTGCCGCCGGTGGAGGCGAGGCTGCCAGAGCTGGTATTATTTGAGTTATGACCCTAGTATCTTCCCGCTCTCCACATTTCCTGTTGGCGTTGGTTGGAGTCTACCGCATTAACTCATTACACTGGTGTTAGGATATGTCGAGACATGCATTTGGATCTATGTCGTGGCTCTCGTCGCCGCTCAATCTTGGATGACTAAACCCAAGTCGTAACATACTGGCGTCTTTTCTTTCGTATTTCTTTGCCACCGTAGAACAAGCGCTGCCTACTCTGCGTCGTGGCAGTCTCTGGGTATCATTCTTGCGTGCTTCATGCAGGACTCACTGTAGTGCCTGCCAGATCCGTCACATAACCCCATCCACACACTCAACCGTGGCCATCGTTCCCTCTCCTCGTATCATGCACCCACTCGAGCTTCCAGATATCGCCATCGAGATGGTACCATAGTCGCCTCAACCCTTCTTCTCCTTAGCCCCCTTTCCATCCTTATCTTTGTCCTTCTTCCCTCCCCGCAACATCTCCAGATGCCCCGCCTTCTCCGCAAGCAGCTTCTCTGTCTTGGCCGTCAGCTGGCCTGTCGCCTTCTTTTTGATCTTTTGCTGCGAGATAAGTGATGCCTTCTTGGGCTTGATCACGCGCGCGCCGCGTTGCGGACCGGTGGGTCTGGTAGGTTGGTCAGTAGTCAGTTGAGTCGTACGAGAACGATTGAATCACACTTTTTGGTAGTGCTAGCTTTGCCAGGTTTCTTGACGAAGCCTTGAGCCATTTTTAGGGTGCGGCTAAGAGAATAAGAGGAGATGCTCCGGAAGAGAGACAGTGTCAAGAGGATTAGGATGCTTGTGGTCGCATTGTGGGTTTCGGCCGCGTCTGTCAAAAAGTTTATATGGTCTGTGCGTATCGATAAATTAGGTACCTATCGCAATACAACGATCCCTAAGATTAACAAAAAGCATGCGGAAACTCCGAAACATTCTGAACGATGCTGCACTCTAGACCTTGCACGATGGATATTCGAAATTCATAAAAGGATACCTCCCATTCTGCAAGGGCCGTAATGCCTGCTGTCGGAAGGTCAATGCGTGTTATAGATCGCATTGGTCAATACCCATGCCAGATGATGCGGGCTCAGCCCCCAGCCGACAGCCCCTCACAGGAGCCAAAAAGTTGGAAACAAGGCATCAGACACCAGGATCGGAGTGCTCCCATAGGCCTTTGTCTTCTATTAGTCCATCTACCATACCAGTATAAGGGTCCCAAGGGGGTGTTGTTTATATCCGACTTTATTGTTGCCCCTGGAGGACAGGCCTGCGTACTTTAACACCTGAAAGATATAGTGAAGCCTCATTTGTTACACTTCACATCATACCATTAGAGCGCATGATGGATCCTCTCACAGCGCTCTCTGTAGCATCGAACGTTGTGCAATTTATCGATTTTACAAGCAAAGTTATCAATCTCACTTGGAATGTATACCGTTCTAAACCGGATGATATAACCGGCGAGTTCTACTATTTAACGAGAATCACAGAAGACTTTCAACGACACAACCATGAACTCAAGGCATCGTTGCAACAACACAGCAGCACCGATCAATCGCGTTTGCTGGCTGCCGATATTGAGCTCCTCCAGATTTGTGAAGATTGTGAGAGTATCAACAAGAAGCTTTTGGCTGCCCTGAATCGTTTGAAAAGCTCCAAAGACACGGTTTGGAAGAGCTTTCTCCATGCCCTGCGCACAATATGGGGCGAAGCCGAAATCGTCGGCCTTCGCCAAGTACTGGAAGGCTATCGCCAGCAAATGACGTTGCGTCTTCTCGGCGCTTTGCGGTATGAATGTACTGTTTATCGTTTGCTTAAGAATAATTAATGGGAGTTTAGAGATCAAGTTCAAGACTTTCAACATCGCCAAGCCGAAGATAGCAAAGACATGCGTTCCACGGTCTCTAAAATTCATGGAATGGTGAAGAAGTTTTTCGATAATATACTGCAGGAACAGGACCGGGCCTATGCCTGGCAGCAGTATGTCCTCGAAGCTATGCAACACGAATATCAACGTAATTCGAGTACGTATCGATCACTGTCCGTAGCAGAAATGCGAGAGAAGTTGGATGAAAGCGATGTCACAGCTTTTTACGCTGGTTTGCTCAATTGGCTCCGGTTTGATGAACTGGAACATCGTCAACAGGAGATAAGCTCCGCGCACGAGAAAACTTTCGAGTGGATTTTCAAACCTCAAACAGAAGAGAAGTGGTCAGAATTTCCAACCTGGTTACAACAAGAGGCTGAACCCCTCTACTGGATAACTGGAAAACCAGCATCGGGAAAGAGTACTCTGATGAAATACATCCGCGCTCATCCCCAAACCAAACAGCATCTTTGCAAATGGGCAGGCGGGAAAACTCTCATAACATGTAGCTATTATTTTTGGAACTCGGGATCGGCACTACAGATGTCGGAGCTGGGAATGGCTCGTACGCTTTTGTATGAGGCCATCCGCCAGGCTCCGGAGCTCTGGTGCTATCTTTTCCAGTCCAAGATGGAAGAGTTTATTTTATTCGGAAATCCCTGGCGCAACCCAATAACTTGGCATACGTACGTACACTTACAGCCCTCACTCCACACAGCAACTGACTATATCGTTCAACTTAGCCTTCTCCAGGCCCTGCGTTCTTTAGCTACAAATGCAGGAGAGAACTACAAAGTCTTCTTCTTCATAGATGGTCTAGATGAATGCAGTGGTCAGCATACTAAACTCGTGGACATGATCAAATCACTCGTGTCCCTAAATGTCAAGACTTGTGTTTCAAGCCGCCTCTGGCCGGTGTTTGAAGATGGCTTTCACCAATCGCCGAGCCTACGATTAGAAGATATTACATACGAGGATATAAAGATCTACGTTGTTTCTAGATTTGCTGAAAGTCGGGCCTTTGAACAGTTCCAGGTTCTAGATCCGCAGGTAAGCTATAGCGTGCCACTTGTCACTTCGAAGAACCACTTACGTTGCTTTGTTACTAGTCTGCCACCAATTTGATTGAAGATATCGTCAAGAAAGCCTCTGGAGTGTTTCTATGGGTAAAGTTTGTTACAGATTCTCTTCTGGGCGGTTTAGCCGAAGGCGAGCGATTGGAAGAGCTACATGCCCATCTTGAAGAGCTTCCACCTGATTTGGTACGTAGCTTATGTCTCGTGGAGGTGGCTAGCTAATCGGTGCCATAGGAAGATCTCATTTGGAAAATTTTAAGCCGCATGGATAGATTTCATCTCAGACGAGCTTCCGAGCTATTCCAACTTTACCGGGTATGTAGCCTTGAGAGCCGTGTTAAAATGTGTAACCTTTCTTCGTTTCTCGCCTGCATACCTAGCCAGAAGCATATTGTGATGTACGGGAAATTCATTGGTCGTCCATTAAACTACGAAATACCAAAGTGGGATACACAGCATCCGGCATTATCACCATATGAGCGTCGTTTCACCCTATGCATAATCATGGCACACCATGTTTGTTTCCTATGACTGTTAAATTTTATTCACCTAACGTATGTACTAATTTACTGACTTTACCTTGGATATAGGCATGCCATACAAAGATGACACTCTTGATGCTATCGTATACCGACGAACCCGATGCCCAAATCGCAGCCAAAACCCCTTTGGGACAACCACCTGCAAAGCAACTGCATGCGCGTGCTGAGATGATGCGCCGCCGCCTTTACGCCTGCTGCAAAGGGCTTCTGGAACCACATATAAGACGAAACCTGCCTTTAATCAATACGGTTGTAGAGTATCTTCACCGTACAGTCAAGGACTATATTGAAAGGCCTGAGATTTGGGAAAAGTTTTTGTCACTTACGGACAAAGATTTCAATCCATACAGTCGACTTTGTAATGAGAGGATCATCAGACTTCGGACTACAGATGCTCCGTTTTTCAGGTTGCCCACCGCTGGGTTGAGCTTTTGGTCAATTGCTTCTAGTGCCATAGCCTACGCTTATTGTGCAGATCCTGATGGCTCGAAGAATATTCAAGGGCCGCTTCTCAGAGAGTTAGACAAGGCAGGCAGTTACCTTGTGAACACCAAGGAGGAAGATCGTCTCTCCTATGCGGAAGTTGTGACACAGCATCGACGTTTCCCCACAACCTGGCCGGGATCAAGAAAAGGATGTGGTCTTAATAGGACATTTCTACATCTCGCTATACAGTGTTGCTTATTTGACTTTGTTCGAGAGGCCATTGATCCATCATGCGGTGTCGGTGTAGTAGAATTATCTCAAGGGCTACTGGTAGCGCTATTTCAACAACGTTACCGGCTAGACTTCCGCTACGTTATACCGGAGCTACCCGAAACCTTTTTAATTTCAAAAAAACCAGCAGGCATAGTATTTCTTCTCTTGTCTCGGGGAGCTGATCCAAATATGTTGCTCGATAAGCCATTGTTGTCACTGAGGTGGAACTCGAAGCGACAATCTTCCTGGGAGATGTTCTTGCAAGCAGTGCGCTCCCGCAAAGAAACGTTAGCAGATCCATCGGAACAGCCCCATTACAACGCTTCGCGTACTATCGAAAACATCGATCCGGGTTCAGGTTCGTGGGATCATGAAGATTCTAGACGTACCGACTACGAGGTCTTATTAAAGCCCGACAGCGAATTCCTAGCATCAAATCCGACTTACCTTACAGCTGTTTATTCAGTAATACTGGAAAATGAAGATACTGAATGGGAATCAACATTTACAAAACTCTATCTGTCGGTTTGTCATTATGATGAGGCGGAGACGGCAGAGATCGCAAAAGCTATGTTGGACCATGGAGCAGACCCCAATTTGGTCAAGAAAGAAGACGGACATGCCATCTGGAATCTGGCACAAGAGAAGCTTCGTGGACAGGACCAAAAAGTTTCTTCGGCTTTTGAACAGCCATCATCAAGCGAGGACACGGTTCAGGACTCGGTGACTGTTACCACCCCTGAGCGCTCCCGTCCCGTTGCGCAGAAGAAAAGAAGAGGACTACGTGCGCTGGTTAATTTTACATTAGGATGATAGCCAAATGTATATATGCGGCACTTTGATTAGCCACAGAATTCATACGTAAGAACAACGGTCCTTAGTACGTTACTGCGAACATAGCCGACATGGTGCGTCAATCTCAAGAATATAGAGCGTACGTAAAGATGAGTATCTTTACTAGGAGGTGAAGGCATATAGGAAAATTCTCATCTCACGGGTTGACACGCTTCTTGTCTTGTATTGCAGAGCTTTCAGACCTCTTAAGATGGAGCTTTAACCCTCCACTCATGTCTACTGATAGTTATAACTTCTGATATTCTTTAAAATGCGCTGCATCACAATATGACACTAAAACTTGATCTAAAAGTGTATTGAAGACCATATAACTCTCTGCCGTTGTTAGATAATTATCTACGTGATTCTATTGAGTTAGCTTCAGAACTGTAGCTATTATGCCGAAATTTATTTTCGATCAAAACCCTTTTGCTTGCCGGTGTAGAGCTAAATGTTGGTATAACTAAAGTATTTCTATAACTATGCCACTCATATGATGCTATTCCGGAGTAACTACCGTACGATAAAAGACTTCACGTTGGCCATAAAATGAGATTATTAAGGTAAAGGGTATCTCACGAAAGCAAAAAAACTCGGAAACAAGGATGCGGCATATAACTCTCATAAGCTTTTGTTTTCCTATGTTACTTAGGCTGAAATATTTTTATAAAGGCATTTGCAGGCTTTCTTTCCTCCATTATTATATTCAAATAACCCCCACGGGGACATTTACTAGGCAATAGAGTATCCGACTTTTTCGTTTCCAAAGGGATGGGGTTTCGAGGGTATGCAGGGTCTCGTTCGTATTCGTATTTTTGTCGATCGGTCTAGCCTCTCGCCCCTCCTCGAGCGATTCTTCAGCTGAACATGACCTACTGAATATATCTCTTCTCCACTTTTCCAGATTTCTGATGGATACCTTTGCCCTGTATGGATCCTCTTTCTGCTTTGTCGGTTGCGGCTGCGGTTGTCCAATTCTTAGACTTTGGCGGCTCGATTCTTGCTTCTACCTTCGCCATATATAAGTCATCCAACAAAGGCGACGGAACCAAAGATATAACATCTATCACAACGCGATTGATAACACTAAACTCGGACCTTAAACGATCCGTTGGATTTACACCTGCCTCGCAAATAGACGAAGATATCGTCATTTTGTGCCAGCAATGTAACAAGGCTGCAGATGATCTGCTTGACGCCTTACGCCAATTGAATAGCGCATCGAACACAAACTTGTGGAACAGTTTCAAGATTGCATTGAGAACTGTATGGAGCCAGGGTGAGATAGATGCATTGCAATCCCGCCTTGAAGCCTATCGTCAGCAGATTTGTATGCACATACTTGTGGGATTGAGGTAAGCGGTACCTGAACTCAAGCGCGAACAAACTGACCCAGAGCCTAGAGGGCATATTCAAAATATCCAGCAAGATAACGACAAGAGAAGTGACGAAATCAACGTATCATTGCAAGTAACACAAGATTTAGCAAAGGAGATACTGGGTGTTGTGGATGCTCAGAAAAGATTACAAACGGACATCATCCGAGCGATCAACAGAAGCAACTCCTGGACCGGAAACTATGGATCAAAGACTCTGGATCCCGATAAACTCGATGCCCGAGATCTAGAGAAATTCAATGCCGGAATGCTGCATATTCTGAAGTTCCATGAGATCGGCATGAGAGAAGGAGCGATACCTGATCCGCATGCTTCAACCCTTGGGTGGATCTTTGAACCATCTTCTTCTGCAGATTCCCGCCCTACATTCGCGGACTGGCTGGCTGAAGATGTTCCATTTTACTGGATTGCAGGCAAAGCTGGGTCTGGGAAATCGACTTTGATGAAACATTTGTACGAAAGCCCGCTATTGACGGATCGCCTACAGCAATGGGCGTCAGGGAACGAACTTCGTATCCTGTGCTTTTATTTCTGGAATGCTGCGTCTGATATACAGATGTCTCTTGAAGGCCTTGTAAGAACATTGCTGTTCCAAGCGCTGGAAAAGGACAGGAGCTACATCCCAATATGCTTTCCAAGCCGTTATGAAACACGACTCATGTTCCATGACGAGGCTGTCTTTCGTCCTGCTCTCACATGGACAGAGCTTCTAGACGCTCTGAAAGCGTATCTTCAAGAAGCTAGCAAAGAAAAGAAATTGTTCCTACTAATTGATGGACTTGACGAATTTGGCGGCCAGCCGTTGGAGATCATCAATTTCGTGAGCACACTGCCAGCTCGAAGAGTAAAAGTTTGCGTCTCTAGTCGACCATGGGTGGCCTTCGAGGATGCTTTCGGTTCAAAGCCGAGCTTGCGCCTCGACGACTTCACAAGAAATGACATCAGGTCTTATGTTGAACAGAACTTCCGCGCCAATCCTGGTTTTGTCGCACGTGAGCAACTTGATCCAACATATGCCGCCGAAATAATCAACAACGTTTCCGAGAAAGCTTCTGGAGTCTTTCTCTGGGTGGCTTTGGTGGTGCGTTCTCTCATGGAGGGATTTTCGGGCGGTGAACCGCTATCAGATTTACAAGAGAGGTTGGATGAGCTTCCTTCTGACTTAGAACAACTCTTCCACAAGATTCTGAACAATCTCAATGAAAAGCAGCTTCGGAACTCGGCCCGATTCTTCCAAATGCTTCGGCTTACGCGGAGACAGATCTCAAGCCTGGAATTCTCCTTTGCGGACGAGCTCACCCCTGATCGCATTTTTAAGATGAAAGTCGCGCCTCTATCCTCAGCGATGATTGAAGCCCGTATTGAAATCCTACGCAGGCGATTGAATGAGTGTTGCAAAGGTCTGATAGAGATCTCGACTAGACACGGGAAGGTCAATCCCGAAGGCGACGTCAGTTATCTCCATCGAACAGTCAGTGATTTTTGGAACAAGACGGAAAACAAGAAGAGGCTTGTCAGCTTGCAAGGTGAAGGCTTCAATCCCTACTTTCGACTTTCAGTGGCTCGCATTGCCATGCTAAAGATAATGTCTAAGTGTGATGAAAACCATTTCTGGGACCTATTGGTCTATGGTATTGGCTATGCCAAAGCTGCAGAAGGCCGCGCCAAGAGACAGTTTCCTGAGCTCTTCGTCCAGCTAGCTTGCGTTTCGGAGCGTCTGAGCACTATTGAGAACGACGATGGAATTGATTACATGGGTAGCCTGATGAAAAGTCCTCTTCTAGAAGGAAGCTTTGGTTTGAGCTGGTCGTGGCAGGTTTCTGACTACGCACCAGCGTCCAACTTTTTGGCTCTTGCGGCGATTCTTAGGCTCAAAAGCTATCTAAGCTTTCTTGCTACATCTTTCGACCAGCCTGCTCGCGGCCAAGCCTGCAGTGTCGCCTTACACTTTGCGTTGCTACCAGGTGACCGTATTGCTAAGAAGTATCATACGGTCCTCAACGCTGCCGAAACAAGGACTTCTTTCGAGAAGGATGAGCTTGTTAAGATGCTCTTGCAGCATGGAGCGGACCCAAACTTCGTTAACCCAAGCACGGGGAGAACTGCGTGGGAAGCCTTGTGGGACGACTATGATTATCCGCGTATCGGAACTGCGAGTGCGTTCATAGAGGCAGGGGCCGATCCAAAGGCGCTCCTATCGCACAAATACAAACATTGGATCTTCGACCATAATTCTGATGGGCATAAGATTTTTGATCTGTGCAAGCAGGTAAAGAGGCGCAATTTGCGGGTTAACCTAGTTAGCATGTTATCAAGACCGAAATCAAGATGAATTGTGCTGGATATTTGCGTTGTAGAAAACGTCGCAGACATGGGCCTCAATATTGAGGAGTGATTACATCCGAAACATTTGTATAAGTAAATGGAATATCTTTCTATAATGATAAGTTTCCTGAAGATAGTGTGTTCTCTAAGCGATTAATACGCTTCATAGCCCCTTATTAAAAAGGTCTCAGCCCTATGGCTTTCACATTGACATATAACTCACTTACTATTGCCCTTAATCGAACGCTACCCTTAACGAGTTTGACAGCTTTTAGGTGACGACCTTTTACCTTCTATTAGCCTTGGTTCTGGTACTTCAATGCCCAGTTTGGCCATACCGGTCAGCACGTCCGGATGCTTCTCGCCATGTACCTTCACTTTTGTCTCCGCCGCTTTCTTTTCAAGCGGTTTGGCTTTGATTTCTCGACTTTGCACATTACATGACAAAATTTTGTCATTGCCATTAGCGTAAAAGGATGCTCAACACCAAGCACCCTCACATTACCTCCTCGCAGATCTTATTGGTGTAAGACGTCTATAAGATGTTGCTGAGTGTTGACTCAAGAGAGCCGATTGGACTATGCTTGGGATCGGTGATAAGTTCGTTTAACGGAGCCAATAGTTAAAGAACCTTAGAATAACATACTTTGCTGCTTCGTATTGACCCACGTGATTAGGTCTGAAGCTGGGTATAACCCTGACTTTTAAAATCCAAATAATGGAAATTATCACCCAGTTCATTTCCCAGGTAATGCCGTTCGTCCGAATCCCAAATGGTGCGATACATAGTGCTAGAAGTCATGCAAGACTAATAGCGTTGTATCAGTGGCAGATCAAGTTCTTCTTCTTGAGAACGGTAGCTTTTGATGAGGTATAGTCTGGCACTTTGAGCTATAGGTATTACTTAATACTTGAGAAATTCCAGGTCTGTTTGACAGCAAGTTCTCGGTATGTAGATTATTCTTGTCATCAAAGTACTGAGAAAGATTTCGGCAGTAAATTTTGTCATCAGGCAGTCAAATCGCCTCGAACTGAAACGTCATATTCGCAATTCAAACCTCCCTGAAACATGCAGCTATTCTCGGATCCCAGCTAGGATCCCAACCATTAGGAAAATGACGGTTAATGATGTCTTTGACCTTAATGTCATTGGGACTCAAAGCAAGAGTAGCAGGCAGAATTCCCGCAACAACTTCTGGGTCGATGCTCTTTATCTTCGCGTTCTGCGGATATTTTAATGCCAAAATGTATTAATATAGCTCAATTGAAGTCTTCGAGTAGTCCGCGTGGATAGCTGTTGGTTCCTTGTGGTCGGGATTCGCATCCAGCCACTATTGTGGCAGTGGAGTGACCAAGGCCAGGAGCGCATAGATTTTATCCTTTGGGTTGGTAGCTTGAAGGAGACGATATTAGAAGAGTAGATTTTCAATTTTGACGCCTTAGTTGTTCTGCTGATACTCCTAAGAGGTTTGTCTTTTAATAATTTGCATTGCGGGTGAATCTCGGAGAGCTGTGTTCAAGGCCTTCAGATCCTCGGTGTCCTGTGTGAACGTGTCTTCCATACGCCATGCTAAGTTACTTGAGAAAGATTCCCATTCAATATGCATGCTTCCGCAGGCAATGATTAACTTGTGAGCAAGTACCCGTTCTTGAACTGCCTAAATTCGCTGCCAGTACGGCTGGTGGCAAAGATCGCGAACAGCATACAGTTCTACAACTGTATACATTGAGTATTTTCTTTCTCCATTGTTGTCAGATAACCTAAGTACTTTGGTGACTTTGTCGAGGAGCCGTGGTATCAGCTGCGAGTCTTAATCCCAAATACCGAGCCAGATCATGGCCTTGCTCGCTTGCGTGAAGCATCAGCCTATAAATTATGAATTTGCTGATTACAGTGGAGCAGTACGCGATGATAAATTTCGCCCATCATCTTCACTTGGTGTGATTTCTCATCATCTGTTTGGCTGATGCACAATGCATCTATCCAGAACCATTCGCACCTGTGCTGCCACTGCATTTCCAACAGGAACGCGCACAAATTCTGCGTGATCTCCGTAGGATAATTGTTGATAAGCACGCAGGTCGTCTGCCTTGAATCACCCCACATGGAGGATAATGTGGTGTATTCGACAGCAGCAGCGTCGAAGTTAACAGCACAAAGCTCGAGTTCAATTCCCAATCCAACAGGCGACTGATCGTTCAGCCGAACGACTCTGATTGACCTCGTACCTTGCGAGAGTTGGAACGTATCATATAGCGCTGTTGACGCCATGTTCATTGGAGTGTAAGTGTGTCAAGCCATAATGCTGGTTTCTACGCTCGTCAAGATCACGATGGATAAACCATAGGGATGAGGGCATAGACTCGACAATGATTGCTGATGAAGAATCTTTGGAGATGAGTGCGCATGCAGCGATAAGTGAAGTCGCATGTGACAGCGGAAATAAGTATCAGTTAAGCCGCTTTTGGGTCAGACATACGGTCTTATTAGGTATCCACGCATTCCTCAAATCAACTGGTGGACTTTGGACCACCACAGAAGCACGATCTTCGCTTAGATGATGTTGCCATGCTCAAGATAGTATTATGATATACAGACCAATGCGTCGATAATTTTCTGCCTTGGTGCATGCACTTTTGGTGCAGTTATACCCTCTGAAATGACGAGGCCGTGTTGGTATCAAGGTGCATGGTATTACACGGCAAGTAGAGGCAGCTGTTTGAATGAAATTAAGAATGAATGTAGTCTATAATTCAAAGTAGCTATTCCGATATTCACGGTGGGTATCTTGGGATAGACATTAGTGGGATCACTTCTCTTGGCAACTTCTCAAATTATCATCGATCACAATGAAGAAAGATCGTATAAAATTAAATCCCTAGTCTTCAAGTTACGTAATTTGTCAAAATATGAGTGGAAGAGCAGTAGATTGTATCAAGTTACCATTGTGCCCCATTGTCTTCATCTGTATCAGGGTTCCAGTTATTCTCTTCCTCGAAAGTAACCCGAGACTCGGCATCTCTGCAGGCCTGCTGTATGTCCTCCGATATACGGTCCATGAACTTCCGGATTCGCTTCGATCTGACGAAAAGATTGATAAACTTCTTTCGAGGCTTGCTCTTTGGCTTGAAGTCAGAGAATGACACAGTTGTTACTGTTTCTTCTGTGTCCGGTTCTTCTGCTACTGCCCCATAGTCAAATCCCCAACAAGAACTGTAGTTCACATCCTCTTCCTGCTCCGGCCCTGGCTCTGTCTCCGTTTTAACGAGCACTGCCAGCCTCTCCTCTTCGGCTTCTGGGCAGTCCATTGAATATGGAGGTCGATTCTGGAAAAAACCTGCGTCCTTTGATCTCCAAGCCTCGGTATCCTGAAGTGCAAGCTGCAGCTTATCTTTCAGCTCTTTTAAGAATGGCAAGATACATTCGTACTGTTTGAGGATATAGTCGAAGATTTCAACATCGTTATCGGCAAAAGAGTCATCGTATTTGCTGAGAGAAGTATGCGCAAAGTGATTGCGGTATCTTCGAAAGGTGTCATCAGTAAGAAGGCGGTAAGACCTATTCCAGAAAGAGTATTGGTAGGATGGTGTGCCCAGAGGCCAGCTTTGGCCATAGTTGTTCCAACCTTCGCGTATTGCCATGAACTGAACGATGGCAAAAGTCTTAGCCTTCAGAGCCTCCATGTCCTGTGGGCATGGGTTTTCGCAAGAAAGCACCGAAATATCCCAGGTGCGGCTCCTATTCACGTTTGTCAGCTCATGCCTTCGAATTTCAGCAATGGCTTTTGACATCGAACCTTCAAGCTTCTTCATCCAATTGAAGAGATTTTGGGCGTCTCCTTTTGCTATGATAGCTCCTGACACCAAATTGTACTTGTCCCATACTTCGATCAAAGGTGAAGCTGTGTCTTCTTGACTCCACGACTGACCTTCATTGTCAGTCATATTGGGAGTAACTTATTTGGTGGAATCAGTGACAGCTTCATTGATAGGGAAGATGAGCATGACGATAAAATATATATACAGTAGGAATATTTATAGACATTATTATTGGGATCATTGTTAACGCACAATGTGTTAGTTTTTATATCTTAATAGAAGGTAAATTAAACCGCGCATACATGGGAGCCTGCTGTCTTTTCGTTAACACCCGAAATGCTATCATGAAACCTCCATTTCACTTATCTCCGGCTCTTGAACTCCTGCTGTAAGCAGCTAGGGCCATGTCACATGATGGGTTCTCGCTATGTAAGAGCGTCAAACATATCTTCTACACATAGACTTCTACACAGAACTATACACACAATTAGGCTGGTAAATGGGTTCGGGGTACCCGTTGGTGGGTTGGGTTCGAAATGCACGGGGTTTGGTCGGGGTCGTCCGTGCGTCAGGTTGGGTTGGGTTAGGGGTACCTATAGGGTTGCTTTTAGATACAGTATTATATACTAGGTCACGTGATCTAGTATATAGCATATCTAGTAATCACAGCGATCTATAACAATATCGATCACGTGATAGTATATAATACAGCATAATAATTAGTAAGACCAAAGTTAACCTAAGTCTGTACGACCCAACCCCTACCCGACGCACGGACGACTCTAACCCAACCACTCGCGCGGGTAGGGGTTAGGTCAGGGTTGGGTTCGCTTACATAGGACCCAAACCCAACCAAACCCCGACTGATTTGCCAGTCTACACACAATCAATACATACAATTCTTCACACTTGCCACTTCCTTACACCTGCCTAAGCTAGGTGAAAGACATAATCGAGATGGACTCGAGGACATCCAGAGAACGTCGCGCGCCCGTGAGATGGAGCTACGGCGTATGGCATCACGCCCGGGCGCACACCGGGGGGAGCAGCATTGACGAAGCTAGGAAGGCTACACCCCCGGTTCAGCTTCATCGCCAGCCACGACAGGTCAGGAGGAGCGTCGCTCTATTTCTGGACTCTACAGCCTGCCTGCTGGCTGTTGGACTGTTTCGGTCTGGTGAACTCTTTTCTATTATTTGCCATTTGACTCATACAAACATTGTTAGAAAGGTTTGAAATTTATAGCAAACTAATGTAAAACAAGGGTTGTGTGGCATAATCCCGCTTTGTTTGAATGCTGAAATGATTTCTTTAAGCCAAGCGGAGCCCATATTTAATCTCTCCTTTGGCGCAGGTATATGTATCCTACTTCCTTTGGCAGACCATTACCTCCTAGCTTGGTAAGCAAATCGCAAAGACTCATCATTGTTATAGGCTAATACCTAAAGAAAATACCCCGAGACTACGAAATCCCTTGTCGCGTTCCGTGCGCAGCTTTAACTACTTGTATTGCGACGAGCGCAATCAACGAGCAAGGGTTAAGGCGGCAGTGTGTAGATAGATGCGCAGTCGGTCGGGGGCTGCATGTGCTTCGTCGGCCATGCTGCCGTGGCGCGTTGCGTGTTTCTCCCTACCTTTGCGGTCTCGCTCCAGCTCTTGTTTGCGTCTCTCATATGCTTCAGTCTCCACGGCGTGTTGGTCCGACTCTTCTTGGCCTTGGGCTCCGGAACAGGCACACCGTCGGCGGCAGAGGCGGCAGCCGTGGCAGCGGCCGTGGCAGGAGAGCTACCAAAACCCCTCGCTGATGCCTAGAATTTTCATGGACGCACTTAACCCTACTCTACGGTCAGTGTCTACAGTGTCTACAGTGTCAACGAGACAGTCACATACATCAAAGATAGACGACGAGTCCACACCAACCGTCATCGAGTCTGCTAAGCGTCAGTGGTGCCACTAGTTAAAGTCTGGACATGACAAGGCTAATTTTCAAAGCAGAGCACACAATAGAAATGGAACATAGTGCAGGTTTAGCAGCCAACAAAATTCCACTTCTTGCTACAGATGCACAGAGAAGTGACCATCTAGAAAGCTTTGAGGAGTTTTTCGAAGATCTAAATCGGGCTGCGAAAACGGTTCTTCCTAGGACATCCAGGAGGTATCGTGATGTTGTTGTCCTTCTCCTACAATGGCAAGATGATGATCTAGGGACGGAAACTGAAGTCAACGACCTGGAGCGTGTATTTCGAGACACGTACCACTACAGAACCGAGAGATATTTGATCCCATCAAAAGATTCGGCGACACAACTGGAATACAAACTCAACGATTTCCGTAAGGCTCATGATCATGAATCCAGCCTTTTAATTCTATACTATGGCGGTCACGGCTCACTGGGCTTTAACAAACAACGAACTAGTAGAAGTATTTGGCAAGCAAATCAAAATGGAGGCGCATCGCTGGTATGGTCTGATCTGCAAGGCATCCTTGAACGCGCCAAGTCCGACGTTGTTTTTATCCTGGACTGTTGCTTTGCCGCAAGCGCAGCAAGATGTGCTGGCTCAAAAGAGGGGCTTTGGGCATGCAATTCGGAGGTTACTACGACTGGTGTCAACGACAACTCTTTCACACGAAACCTCATCGAAGAGCTTAAGTCACTAAGTACCTCACGATTCAATATTGCTATGCTGCACGCCCGACTCATGGGACGATATCGTAAACCCGGTCCCCATATGCTTCTTACTGAGCCTTGGTACACATACCTTGGAGATACCGTGTTAGCTTCTACAGAACTCTCTCCTCAGCCATCGCACCAGATGAGCAGTACAGGTAACACCCCCGTGTTTAGAAATGTTTGATTCAGGCTCTAAACGGTTTCTAGCAGATACTCTTGTCAGTATTGATCAATCGATGACCGAAACACTAGTATTACTTGCAGTGCAACTCAAAGACACAGAGCTCACGCCAAAACTGTTATCTTGGCAAAATTGGTGTCATAACCTCGCGCCAGACGATATCGAGTCGGTTCATGCGCTTGGGAGATTAAAGATGCGTGACTTGATCAAGCTGGAAGGGCAATTCCTCAGTAACTCGTCCCTCCTATTGGTTTCTCTCCCAATTTTCATCTGGGATAGGCTTCCCAAAAATCCGGCATATTCTTTCGTTAGTTTTGTCAAATCAGCGAATCTGGTAACTCCGTCATTGAATTCCCAGTTAGAAATCTATTCGAACTCATCAACAAACAAAGAAGATTGGGCCAAGTTAAAGGCAATCAAAGAACAGTCTGAATTTTACTGGAACCATCAAGGCGGGAATGAACGGAATAGGCAGCTGAGATATAAAATGGCTTTGGCCATAGATTATGAAAAGCAAGGACTATGGGGAGAATCTGAAAAGCTATTCAAGGAGGTCGTGTCTGCTCAGCAAAGCGTTCTTGGGGATGAGCATCCAGACACGCTGATCAGCATGGGCAATCTGGCATCGACGTACAGGAATCAAGGCCGATGGACGGAGGCTGGGGGGCTTGAGGTACAAGTCATGGAGACATTTACGAGGGTGCTTGGCGAGGACCATCCTTCCACGCTGACTAGTATGGCCAATCTAGCATCAACGTACGGGGGCCAAGGCCGGTTAAAGGAGGCCGAGGAACTGTTTGTGCGAGTGATGGAGACAAGAAAGAGGGTGCTCGGCGAGGAGCATCCTTCCATGCTGACAACCATGAACAACTTGGCGCTTGTACTAGACAACCAGGGCAAGCACGGGGAGGCAGAAGCGATGCACAGGCAGAACATGGCGACAAGTGAGAGGGTGCTTGGGCCTGAGCATCCTTCTACGCTGACGAGCATGAGTAACTTAGCTCAAGTGCTGGGCAGCCAAGGCAAGTATGAGGAGGCAGAAGCGATGCACAGGCGGACGCTGGCGACAAGTGAGAGGGTGCTTGGGCCTGAGCATCCTTCCACGCTGACGACCGTGTACTACCTCGCTCATCTTCTTGCGAGTAGACATCGTTACGACGAATCTACTGTGCTGTTTGAAAGAGCATGCGCTGGGTACAATGCCGCTCTTGGGAAGGGATCATAGAACTACCCGCGCATGCCTCCATCACTATTCACAGTTGTTTTCGTCTCAAAAGCAGGACCAGCTTGACGTTCCCCCAGATATTTCACTTAGTGGCGTAAGCAGATAAGCGAGCAATGAATCAAGACTGTCGCGTGGGCTCGCTGGCAAGAACAATGGAGAGCGCTCCCATGATGATGTCATGGAACCTTGGCAACCTGGGTCCTTTATGTAGAGTAGTTGCCTCTAGCTTCTAACAACAACCTTACACCGTACAACGATTCTGTATTGCTTTTTGTACTTCTACCGTGCTATCTGCCACAATAATGAAGAGATGAATTGTGCAATATCATACAGAATGCTTTACTGATGCGTCCATCTATGAGAACAAGCACACTTCTTATCACAGTACAGGCTGGGCGGCAAACGTGTGGGCTATACACGAGTCATAATCCAAGCGGGCTTTGATCGAGGTTAGTCTGGCGTGAGTCGCGGTGAAAAGCTAGCGGTGCTGGAATTAGCGCAGAAATACAACTGCCTCTCAGACGCGATCGCAGCGCTCAGGATCAAATTACCATATTATGAGCCGCAGCTAGACAAATATTCGGTAGGATATATTAACTTTCAGCGCACCCACCGCCGTCCGAAGTAACGCGCTCGTAGTAGGTTCACGGCAGATTGTAGTATTGTACGGTACCCAGGAGCCTTTTCTAAAGTGATTGAAGCCATAAGCAAAAACATCTAGCATAATCTGAATGTATTAGGTGACTTCCTTCGAAGGCTTCCTACTGGTGCAATTCCTTGCGCTTTTCTAGGCAATATCAATGTCTGTTGGAATTACGTTATATGACTACTCAGCTTTCCCACGGCGTGCTGGCGGCTTTCCGCCAGCATGCTGGCAGCTCTCCGAGTCATGTGACTAGTATCGCGTGACTGCTCACCGTCGGTTCGCCGACAGCTTTCCCGCGGCATGCTGGCAGCTTTCCGAGTCACGTGACTCGTCACGTGACGGCTGCGTTCACTGGCTGCGTTCACTGGCTGCGTTCCCTTACTGCACCCCTTGCTGCGCCCCTTGCTGCACCCCCTTTCTTTCCCTTCGCTATGAGTCATCGCGCGCGCGAGCTAGGTCCTATAGCGCTCCGTGCGTTGCAGAAGGAATCGTGTCTTCGTGTATATAAACTCCTCCATAGTTCTCTCTCTATAGAATCAATCATCTACTCTCGAACCTACTTTGCAGCTGCAGACTAATTCAACCCGTGCACCTATTGCCGTGCCAACAATGTCATTTGTCAACTCAGCATTTTTAATGAATCAATACGTATTCTACTGAAACGTATCTTGTATTTTATAAACATACATTATTTAAATCTCATTACTGTACCTACGCGTGAGTAGAGTTACCACCGACACGGTAGCTCTCCGGTGGTCCATTATGACTGTACACAACGCCTCCGAGATCCATTACAACCTTCTGTAGGATAACATTTGCCTCCAACAGCCACAATTTTAGCGTATGCTTCCCCGGAGCAACCTGGCCCCAGTTTGTTGTATTAAGCCAAGCGTTCTGTGCCACAGCAATGCCCCATCCAACGGGGAAATCGGGCTGCTTCTGGTCAATGACGTACTGCCTCCTCTGCTGCGGCTTGTCGTCAATTTGGGCGACATATGCTAAAGGCTTCTTTGGGCTAACATTCAAACTAGGTGATAGAATTAACGTCAGGTTGAGGCCCTTGGCTGAAGTCGTAGGCGTGAAAGTGTAGAAGTCGTATTCAAGGGTAGGAGCGCTAGTTGAGGTGAGAGACTCAGCGAGAGGGTCAGAAAGCTTGACAGCGGAGAGCGTGCGGCCGTAATGAGGTAGGACCGTATAGGTGAGATTGCCCTGGGAACTAAGGCGTGTGTAGTGCTCTGCTTCGAAAGCGAGTGCACCGGCAGATTCGACAAAGCCCGCGAAGTTAGATGGAGTTGATGTCTTGTTCACCATGACGTTCACAGTAGGTCGAGAGAACTGAGTTCCGTAATCTGTGCTACTGCTGATGTTCAGTGGGATCTTCTTTCCGTAGCCATCCGGCACCTTGCTCCAATCAATGTCAACGTAGACCCTTACATCTTCACCGTTGGGCTTGATAGTGCCAGCCGACTTTGATAGCTTGACAAAGGGTTCGGTGGTGATGTTCCAGCTGAAAGGTTGTGTACCCATCGAGAAGATATCTATCCAGCGCTTAGGAGTGAAGGGCGTCATTGCAGGGAGATCAAGCGAGCCTCCGCCATTCGAGTGCCACATGTCATCACCCGGGATTGTGGCATTGCTTCCTTCTACTGCAACACCCATGTCTCCGGAAAGGGAGCGCTCCAGGGTTTGGACCCAGCGCAAGAAAGGAGTAGACTGGCGCATAGGTTGTTGCCTGCAAATCACCCTTCGTTAGCAAACAGAAAGTTTTAGCTGGCACATTGCTTACCAGTAACCTTGATATCCAAGATGAGTTTGATCCATCATGTGATTCCACTTTCCATTGAAGAGTTGGTGGTACTTGTTGTTCAAGTCATGATCAGTACCCATAAGGTCGATCACTTCTTCCATCCACTTATTAGCACTACTGCGACCCTGACCTGAGTAGATTTGGTTCCTTGCGCCTGCAACCTGAACATTGACAAAGTTCCCACCAGCAAGCACAGGGTGCAGAATCATTTCATAGAAAGCACCTTTTTGGGCTGCTGGAAGTTCGTCGTGTACTTCTTTTGCTTGGTCAGCAATATCTGACCATTGTGCCTGAAGCTTGTCCGCCTCCTCGTAGTTAAGAATGCTGTAGCTGCCCGGTTCTACCCATTCATACTTGCGCATGTTGGCTAGGAAACCGTACTTATCGACAATGTCAGAGATTTTCTTTGCATGCTTTTCGTCAAAGGTTCGCCCGGCCCAATCTTCGATCCATTTTGGTACAGATGTCTCATCGTACGCATCCATGTCGTAAGCAATATCGAACCAATGACTGATAGGAATTTCATAAGGCTTGATGTCTCCCACGTTGACAATCCAGAGTTTGTCGGCATCACGGGCATAAGCGAGCGACATCTGCTCATAGGTCTTCTGGAGTTGAATCGTGTTGATCCACTTATAGTTCCTGGAGTCGCCCACATAGTCGAAATGCTGTTAGCGTTAGTGATGCCGATTTTCATAACTACCTAACGGGGGCTTACGTAATAGACACCGGCGCCACCGGACCGTTTCTTCTCATCCCCTACGGGCAATCTCCGAATGTTTTGCCAATTGTCTTCAGTCCATAGGAGGATTACATGGTCCGGAACCTTCATCCCTGCCTCGAAGTAGTCCTGCACTTCCTTGTACAAGCACCACATTTGTGGAACCTCGCCCGCATCGCCCCATACTTTGTCCATGATTTCTTGTTGCGCATTAACAACAGACTCTAGGACATCTGTCTGCGTATCGGGACTCATTGCGGTGTCATGGTAGCCTCGCATACCAATTGTGACGATGTTTTCGTAAGGCTTAGCACGAATAGCACCATCCATGAAATAGTCGTATAGAGTGGCGTTGTTGGTAGTCCAGTCCCAGGATGAATCTGTACCACCCGCTACTTTCTTCCATTCCTGTGTTGCGCGTACCATTGGCTCTGTATGGGAAGTACCCATGACAATACCATATGCATCTGCGAGCGGTTGATTGCGAATGTCGTCAACGTCAAACATAGCATTCCACATTGCGGGCCAGAGATAGTTCGCCCTGTTCCGCAATAGCAGTTCGAACACGTGCGAATAGAATACAGCACCGAAAGCGGAGTTGTACACTGACTTGGGATATCTTGAGTTTACCCATCCAGTAAGCGCTGGAGCTTCATCGTTAATGAAGAAGCCGCGATATTTAACAGTAGGGGGCTTCTGGACTTTGGTGGACCGTAGCGCGTAAATTGCGGTGCGAGATTTGGGTGGCACATCAGCAAACCAATGCCAAGGTGAGACACCAATTTGCTCCGAGACATCGTAGAGACCATAGATAGTACCCCGCTTATCGCTGCCTATGTCCCATTAGCTATGTTAAAAGTTGTTCACAAATAGCAAAACTTACCAGCAATCACCAAAGCCTCAGTAGTGCCATTTGCCGGATTCTTAACCACTGCACTTATGTAGGATTCCCACTGTCCGTCGACCTTGCTCACATCAAGTTTTCCGCTCTTGATCAAAGAATCAATGAGGCTAGAATTGCCAATTGTTCCCGCAATGATTACACCACTTCCCTTAGCGATGTGTGTGGAGTTCCCTGCAATGCTAACACTCCAGTCCTTGTTGATACCAGTAACGTTAAAGATAACTGAAGCGTTTGCAGTGCTAGTTCCTACTGTGGTCAGTGTGCCATTGACTCCAGTCACACGTCCAAAGTCAACAGCAACATCATGTGCTGCCCTAAGGACGCCAGGCCAGTCTGCCGCATCGAGGAGCAAGTGGACAGCGGAGCCCCGCGACGCAAGCTGATAACTCCCATTTCCAGGCTTAAAGTCAATGGTGGGCTTCCGGTCTTGGGACAGAGAACTGGCGGTAGTAAAGCAAAGAGAGAGCGACAGGACGCTCACAAGAGCGTTCGAAAACAGCCCCATCCTTCGCGACAATTGCAATTGACACAGAGCGAAGACTTCGAGTTGCCTTGCTAGTCATTTGCAAGACCAGGGAGCTCCAGATATAATGCAGGTCCCAAGAGCAGTGCCCCATTCCCTAAAATCCTAGTCGCGCATCCAAGCATTGCCTTTCCAATCGCCCGGGTTGAGTTCCAGAAACCATACTGTAGAAGGCCTCGTTACGGCGCCAAGTCACGGTCCTATAGGACGATCCCGGATATTGTGTTTGGGTAAATTGATGGATGCGCAAGTTCGGCGCGCGATTCTGGAAGCATTCCGTCTAGAATCTTGGCCACGGAAACACGCACCAGTCATGGTCTGCGTGGGAGCTGCGCGATAGAGTAGAGCAATGCATTGATCAGGAGAACGCACGTCGGTTAGGAGGTACTTCGCGTTGCTGCCAAATTTTTCCGGTGATCCGCGAGCTAGTGGAAAGCACCGCTCCAGGGAGATTTGATCATCGTGTTGCCCACAAGCAACTTGGACCAAGTGAGAATGTCGCACATGGAGAATGACTTGGATGAAATGGCTAAATGGACGTCGTGACCGACGGTTGTGAGCTGGCCCCACAGTGAGCTAATCCTAGTTGGGTATAGACGGAGCAAACTACCGTTGTCTCCGCAGGGGCCTCGCTTGCAAACATCAGGGGCTCCCATGGGGTCATTCTTCGTTCCGCCTGTGACACGTTAGGTGGGGGTAGTTGCTAGTTTTTGATCGGATACATGGCTCACCTTGTGGTAACCTTCATGCCTCACCCCTGGTAGCGTAGGCAACTTTCGTGTTGCACAGGTAACCGGCGCCCAGTGACCACTCTGCAGTTTTTTCCTATCTTATGTCTTGCGCACCATCTTCGTCATGACAGCTTCACCTCGCATCAATGGGACTATAAGTATGCCGGACGCATTTGGCGAATCTTCGTTCTACAGAGGCCCCCTTCTTGTCAATTACCACCATCTTGTGACACATTTGCTAGAAAGGTTCACTGATCGCACTGCGGCCAAATTAGATCCTAGATAAGGCTATTATATCCCTTCAGAAAGGGGTATTATTAAGAAAATACAGGATACGAGCGGGACGTTAGCTTACCGAGATATAGGATAGAAAGGAGAAGATATGTTCGGCACCCGGCACGGCCCATGCGCACTTACGAACTAGATTCTAAGATTCCAAATTTCTCCAATAACAGGGACATGTTCACTACGGGTTTCAGGTGGATAAATTTTGGTCTTCGAGAGCTGGGCTTCAGATGCTATACCAAGAGCCTGAACAACTTTTGCAAACTTCTCATGAATGGCATTAGCGAAACCTGGTGCGTTCAGAAGTCTAGGATGACTGTATGTTATAATATTTAAGGTCATATATCCCCACACGTGTGTAGGATCTGCCGTGGTCTGCAACTTTGGCATATCAGCTGTGAATGTCTTGGTAGCAGGGCTCGGGACCAATGACTGATTCATCTAAGAAGGTTTGCTATAGGTTTTGATAGTCAGAGTTGCCGGAATGCGGAAAGGAACGCTGTATTGCACCTTATCAGAAAACCAGCATCTATGGCCCAGCGCATAGGGCCAAGAATAGCCAAACCTGCATGGATAGTAGCATTACTGGCGTCTTCGACTTACCAAGATGCGTTGTGTTGCCGACAATACCCATGGAGAGCATACGCGAAGTCTTGTGACCAAACGTGGCAAGCTGAAAGCTTTAGAACCATATTCGCACTTGTTCGCTTTGGTCACCAATTGCGAAGTAGCGATTTTAGACAATTAGAGAAGACGTTTAGGTATCCCTTATTGTTCTCTATGATATCGAGTAGCCCAAAAAATCCTGCTTGTGCTATGAAAGCTGTATCAGCACCCAGATGAATTGTGTAAGCGAGATGTAATTTCCTTGTGCCAGCATCAGTAAATGGGTATGCCAATAGTCCGGCTGCACTAGACGGTGCAACGCCCGTAGCAAGTGCAGTTATCTTTGGACATTATTGCAACAGAGCGTTAATTGCCACCGCTGTGGCAGGAGAACAACGTGAAACTCGAGAATTTCATCCATATCCAACGTTGTCACTGCTGCAATTCGAGTTGCAAACTCATAGCCGATAGTATTTGCAGCAAAAAATTCTTCCCACATCAGGTGGTAGGCCGCGGCGATACACAATAGGGAGGAAGTAACAATTGAAGCCGGCTACGCTCGTTCAGTGGTGTGCTCGTGTTTTAAAATCAAATGTCGATAGACTCATCAATGGCATACGGCCAGGGAGTGATGAGCTTGTGCCGTCTAGAACTATACAATTTGTGTTCAAGCTGCCGGTTTCATGGGAAAAGGTAACACTTTTCGTAGCAGACCGATAGCCTGGTTGGAATGTTTCTACAATAATCGTAGCAAACGTATCGAGAACAAAACGAGCTAGCGGAGACACAAAGCTCGGTAGAATACTGAAAAAGGTGATGCTGAGAGGAAAGTCTACTAATGGGAATGTATAGCTCGCCATAGAGTCATTCATGTTCCTTCAAAGAATCAGTGGATGCTCGATGGCGGATTCGGAGCTGTTTAACTATGGTATGAAGTAATACAGCTGCCTTTGATGCTATGCCCATGCTCAGGTGAAATACAATTTTATCACAATACATGGCGAAGTAAGCAGTTATTTAGCTACGCAACCAGTCATAGGAAAAATCCTCTTTCAGCTACCTAACTGCGAAAATCACACATCCATTATGCCAGTTGCGCCATGCAAGTCGTATACTTGAACTTAGCATCTACCACCAAGGTGCTATTGCTTTGAAAAAAAAAAAACTAATAGATTAGCCCGTAACTACATGTCTAGAGGACTGTGACACGGTAGCAATCGTAAGTAAACACGTCGCTCTGGTGACACTCAGTTGTGATTGGATTTGAATAAAGGCTGAAGGTAGATTATGTGGGAACCGAAAAGAAAACGTAGCAAACACTCGCTCTGTGGTTCTTGTAAGGAATACTTAGGCAGAATAATGGAAGAAAACAAAGAGTGGTATAGCCCCCCTGATAATGGTCTCTAGAGTTTTATAACTTTTAGTTGTTGCGAAGGAACCTATTAAAGAATGAGCGACTTTAGGTATCAACAACGTCAAATTCTAGCCATATAATGGCTAGAAAGTGTCGACGAAGCTGAAGAGTAATAAGTCGAGCAAAACGAAAAATAACCCACCCAAATCGCCACTTACCTAATCATCGTGCATTGTGTTTTGGGGGGCTCTGATAGCAGACTAGCATTTTGAAGAAGATATTACTTCACCTTAGAATTGACTGTTGAGGATGGGTATGGTACTTATTAGTTTAATAGCGTGTTTCTTTATCTCTCTTTTTCGCATATTCGAGTCGCAAATAACATTATTTGAGTCTGGATGATACTGGCCATACACATACACATTTGTGCTATAACTAGACTTAGGTCGTTTTCTGTCGACCATGTTTGTATCATGTCAGCCTTCATAACGGAAAGATGGTTCACAAATGCCTTTTCAAAGGCTGAGTCGAATATGTCTCGTCGTCTAACTAAAGAAACTGCGTTGTCCGTACATGAATAACCACGATACTTGCAAGTATCGGAGGGACACTGTCATCTTTGCAGATGTCTGCAGCAGAATTGAAATACCAGGATGCCACTATCGAGCTCGGTGTACTTAAGCCAAATACGATCCAGCAATCGCTTGGGGTATCAATGCAAATAGGTTGTAACCTGTCTTGTCCCGAAATAGACTTCATCTTGCCTTTTGTCTATCGCAACCAATTGCTTTGTTGAGATGTATGCAGCTGGAGTCTTCCATTCTCTCCGCACGGGGCTCGAAGGTTGAATGTGTTACGGACCACATCATGGCAAACTTCTGCAAAGTTGAAGCTCAGTATACCGGTGAGCATGTCTTTCGTGGTAACGCGCAGCAACGAGAATTATGGTCCATAGCGGCATCTCGCTCTCATTCGTTAATTTTTCGAGCGGTGTGGTCTTCGCTCAAGAATTGGGAGAGGGATTTGTAAAATATTTGGAAATGTATGAAAAGAATTCTTGACGCCTTCGTAAAGTCGTGGAAAGTAACCGAGAGCAAATACTTGCGATTGAGACAGTAGCTCAACAAGCTTAACCCAGATTTCAAATGGTTTATCATCACCAGGAAAAAAATTTGTGGACAGGAGTCAGCGCAATGCTCACATCATGTGTTAAGCAGCTTATTCTTAAGTACATATACTGTGCTTAGAAGGAGGCTCAATCGCTCGGGAGCGTTTTGGCTACTCTATTCGCGTGTTTAAGAGCATTTACGCGGCTGTTGAGGTGTCAGTAACCTTTCTGGGGTCGTTGAAGCCCACACATCCAATGCGAATCACAAGATGCTGAGACATGCCTACAGGCTGCAACGCGCTGGAACGAGGCCTCCCCGGCAACCTTAGACAGTTCTATCGTATCCTGTATACGACGCTGGGAAAATTTGTCGGCGGCTACACTTAACCTTCAGATATGTTAGTCATGGTTGGACTTGGTATAGTAGGATCGTCGAACTGTACCTTTGCTTGACGACTGCTGTATATACATCAGCTCGCGAACCCTGCTGCACTTTGGCATGCGAAGGAAAGACTGCATCAATTTATTCCGGAATAGGTGAGTTTACGACACGCATGATAAGAATTGGGAGATCTACCGGATTGCTGCAAGAAAGGTGGCAGCGTGATCTTAGGTTTGGCGATCACAGCTCGTCAGCACTGAAGGTGCAATGCGCTACACTTACGCTACATGCAGTTTAAAGAAATACAATTCTTCACTTGACCCTGTATCAGTCCATGTAACTCCGCTCCTTGTGCTTGGTATTTTCGTCGTCGTGCTCGTATGGTTGTCGTAAAAGTCAAATGATACTGAAAAATCAACCTTACCCATGCAAGATGGACACCAACTCCAAGGATGAAACATTAGATATCGCAGCCGTACTCTTATCTCTGTAGAAACAATACCGCTGAATTATCACCGTTTGGCTGGTGCTCAACACTTAAGCTAGCCCGCCTCCACTCCCTCCGCCAGCACCGGTACTGGTACCACCAGGAGTTCGACCAGCTTTCCGCCGCATGCTCTTGCTACGGTGGTTGTAGTAGTTGGGTGGTTCCTTCATCTCTGCCTTGTCAGATTTGGCAGTCGAAGGCTGGAGTTTGCCGTGGGAGACTTTGCTAGTTTTAGAGCCCATGGTGCAGGAGTCGTGGATGCCTTTGAAAGGTCAGGTTGACAGCTCGGCTGCTCGTAGATCTGTGTAAGTTAGTAAGGCAGTCAAGAGGTTGAAGAGGAAGGGACAACGAACTGCTGGGGACAAGCACTTGGACGTGGATGTGGTATGTCGCTGGTTGGTATTCCTGATACAACCGACCTTTGCTTAGGTGGATAATGTTTGGATGATCGTGCCGTGAAATGTAGAAGAGGTGATTTGTGGTTCTTTCAAGGGGGTAATGTATCTTGCGCCGACTTGTGCCTGAGACATTTGAAAGTGTTCACAGAACGCGTGTGCGGATGACGTGAGTGGCGGCGGCTGTACCTGAAAAGTGCGCGAGTGACCCTGCAGACGCATGGCCCGGCCTTATCGGCGCAAGGCCCCAGCATGGCTGGCGATATCCTCATATGCCAATATCCAGGCGATAGCCAGGCGGTATTGCTCTATGCGCGAGAGATACTTTCTGTTCACGTCGTACAGTACGCTCTTAGGGTTAGGGTCTAGAAATATGGCTGCATTCCGTTGAAATATTACAGGCATCGTTCTCGCTTGCCTGCTTGTACATATGAGCAGATGGTTGAGGAAACATTAGCAAAAGCATATCCGCATACAACGCACTGTGAGTTAAAATTCGGTAGGAGCATACTTATAGTAAGACCCTACGGTCATATTCTTGTACATGGTTTTGTTTTGTGGGAGATTTTATGATTGGCGGTTACGCCCATGCTTTTCGCGAATCTGAAGTTAGGCTGGGTGGGTCCGATGCAAGGGCGGCGATTTTCGTCATAGATCGGACAAGGGGACGCACATCGCGAACCCGTATCTCGTATTCACCACGCGCACCTCTTTCCCCCTTTCCCAAGTTCTTCGTACAAGAAAGCTAAAACTTTCAGCTCTATATCCTTAGTATCGCACCACACATCAACAATTCGTCCTCCTAGCAACGGTGACCTTCCGTTGCTTTCCTCCGAAGTTGCTTCTGCCCTGCACCCATCGCTGTACCGTCGTTACAGTTATCTGCCCAGCTCCCATCTTAGATCCAATCAGTAGCCAATATGTCACAAAAGCGAAAGGCCAAAACGCAGATCCCTCTCAACACCCTCTCGGCGACCGCATACACTGACCAAGCTGGAGCCGCGCCTAACAAGCGTTCCAAGCTATCCAAGCCCGTCGCAGAAGCTTCTAAGAGCGAAAAGAAAGCTGGCTCGCGCGACAGAGCGGATAAAGCTGTTGTAACGCAAGGAAGAGGTGGTATTGAGCACCAAGATGAGGTTGTCCAGGAATTTGACCACTCGAGGCCGGAGGAGAAAGCAGGTATTGTCGATAAACGTTTCTACCCTGCGGAAATGAGCAACGAACGATGCGCGATGTACAACGCCGACGAGATCCCACGGCCGATGGAACGGTTGAAAACGGCTTTGGAAGAAACGAAAGATGTAAGGGAGGGGATTAGATTAGGAGACGCAGGCGAGGCAGTCGTACACTGGTTTAAGAGGGACCTCAGAATCAGAGATAATACGGGACTAGGCAAAGCCAGCCGGCTGGCCAAGGAGAAAGGTGTTGGTGTGATCGGGCTGTGGATAATGAGTCCACAGGATTGGGAGGCACATTTGGTCTCTCCCGCAAAATGTGATTTCGAATTGCGATCCGTTGTCATACTCCAGCAAGAACTAGCTGCTCTGGATATCCCGCTGTACATCGAAACAATCATGCCAAGGGAAGAGGTCCCAAATCGACTGATGGAATTGGCGCAGGAATGGGGAGTTAAGAACATCTTTTGTAACATCGAATACGAACCTGATGAGCTTAGACGGGAAGAGAATCTAATACGTTCAGGAGCAGCCAAGGGAATCAACTTTGAGCCCTGTGATGATGACTGCGTAGTACCACCCGGGAGCTTGAAGACAGGGACTGGAAGACAGTACGCTGTTTACTCGCCATGGTACAGAGCATGGGTAGCATATCTTCATACACATCCTGACCTGCTCAATGAACGCCCATCACCAGAGAAGAACCCAGCCGGATTTAGGAACAAGTTTGAGCATCTCTTTGCCTGTGATACCCCTGAGGCTCCAGATAGTAAGGCTCTCGCTCGAGAGGAGAAGGAACGGTACTCACGTCTCTGGCCGGCTGGTGAAGCTGCCGCTTTGGACCGCCTGAACCTTTTCCTGACTGAGAAGATTGGACGCTATATTGCTACGCGAAACTTCCCCGCTCAACAATCTACTGCGAGTGTGAGCGTTCATCATGCCGCGGGTACGCTGGCTGCGAGGACAAGCGTGAGAATGGCCAGGGATGTCAACAGTACAAAGAAACTGGATGGTGGTATCGAAGGTATCAAGGGTTGGATAGGTGAGGTTGCTTGGAGAGATTTCTACAGACATGTCCTTGTCAATTGGCCCTACGTCTGGTATGTTCATAGCATTCGGCTGAGTATATCGGGTACTGTCATACCAATGCTGATTTTTTATAGCATGAACAAACCCTTCAAGTATGAATACACCAATATTGATTGGGAGTACAACGACGATCACTTTCAGGCTTGGACAGAAGGTAAAACAGGTACGTTGCATTTGCTCTCCTCATCAGTCCCATGCTTTCGCATCCCCTTCAACATCTCTATCAGTACCTGGGCCTCCTAGTTTACATGCTATGTGCTTAATCTTTGCCCCTTCCGTCACATTTTCCATGCCCATGAGTTGTTGGTGCTGTTGCCATTGGTGCTGTCGCAGTTCTTATGTCATCATTGTTCCCATCCCTATGTCGGTCCGATGTTACTGCAGCCAAAGCGTTCATTATGGTTTAGAGCAATCCCGTCGAGGGCTGTCAATTTTTGAATGGTCGACTATGGGAATGTCCTTCCTTCTCTGGCCCTCTCCACAGGTGTAGCGTCTGGTTCGCAATCATCCATACGCATTGCTTGGCCTTGTCAAGTAAGCTATGTTGCTGCTGCTTCGATATCAGCAGAAGCCGTGATGGCGTCGAGAGAGCCTACTTCTTCCCCCTGGGTTTCTGCCATGTCTTTTCTACTTTCTACGCTTTCATTAGAAGACATTACTTTAAATCTTTGCTCCGAAGTTGCTGAAGATATTCAAGCATGGTTACCGTGTGTCTAGTCTAACTCACCCCGTTATGCAGGCTACCCGATCGTCGATGCTGCCATGCGGTGCTTGAAAAGTACTGCATACATGCACAACCGTCTGCGTATGATAACGGCCTCTTTCCTGGCTAAGCACTTGCTCCTTGATTGGCGTCTCGGGGAGCAGTATTTTATCTCACATCTGATTGACGGCGATTTTGCTTCGAATAATGGAGGATGGGGCTTTTCGTCGTCGACGGGTGTGGACCCACAGCCATACTTCCGGGTCTTCAACCCATGGCTACAGAGTGAGAAGTTCGACGCTGAGGGCGAATTCATTCGTAAGTGGGTCCCTGAACTCAGCAGTATCGTGGACAAGGGCATCCATAACCCGTACGAAGCCGGTGGAGAGGCTGAGAGGATTGCAAGAAGGGGTGGGTACCCCAAGGTCATTGTGGAACACAAATTCGCAAGAGAACGGTGCCTAAAGCGCTACAAAGCGGGGATTGGTAGGGACACGGCTTAAAGCTGTTGTACGAGCGTTATTTCATGGTAAATGGAGAGGGATTAGACATTGGTACTACTCGGTCTGTGCGTTGCTCTTGCCCCCGTTATATACCTCTTGCCAGGTCGCCCACTCTCCCTTTCCCTACTCAACACAAACACCACCCTTTCACTCCACTACTCAAATGCCATTCTCCATCACAATCACCCACACACCCGCAAGGCCGTCCGAACGGGTCCGGCTGCTCGTTGAGTACGTGCAGCCAGGCGGTCGGACGGCCGCTATCTACCTCGACGTCGTAAGTTACCCTCTTTGGCTGACTCTACGAACGTCCTCCTAAGCTGACTCCCACCAACTACAGGGCCTCGTCTTCCTGGACGAGAGGGCGAGACAAGGCCGCCGGTTTGCCCTCGTGGGGGGCTATATGGAGGTGGGGCTCCAGCAAGCTGCTGGAGCAGTCTTGAGGGCTCGCCTCGAAAGAGTAAGCCTTACCCGGGCGCTTTACCCCCATCAAGTTGTCCCTTCCTCTCCCCTTGTCGTTCGAAGGAGCCTTTCGATTTGGACACCACTGCTAACCCATCTACAAAGGTGTGGCGCCCCGTTGCCGCGACCCGGACCCGCGTCTGGGTCAGCCACCAGGCTGGCCCACCTCGCGACCAGTAGAGGGTCGGCCTTTTCTTGTTTCTTTGCGGGATACCATTTTTTTTTTTGTTTCTGGGATACCATTTCTTTCTTTTTTTTTTTTTGGGGGGGGGGGGGGGGGTATTCTGTGTGGG
>Ga0247757_10000142_pt1 | contig 59008 bp, 49 predicted proteins | sample UWRJL126311R4_FD_180929 | JGI IMG/M metagenome (GOLD analysis project Ga0247757, IMG submission 180929) | Plant litter microbial communities from Arlington Agricultural Research Station in Wisconsin, United States - UWRJ-L126-311R-4 | ecosystem: Environmental > Terrestrial > Plant litter >... | reverse complement strand
TGTCTTCTTTAGTACCAGCGTGTCTCGATGCATCATCTCCGCGTCTGCGTACTTTCCTTGGCGACTGAGTGTCTGTGCCAGATTGTTCATACTAATCAGCGTCGACGGATGGTCCTCACCCAGCACCGTCTTCATCAGTACTAGCGTGTCTCGATGCATCATCTCCGCGTCTGCGTACTTTCCTTGGTCGCTGAGTGTCAGTGCCAGATTGTTCATATTAATCAGCGTCGACGGATGGTCCTCACCCAGCACCGTCTTCACCAGTGCTAGCGTGTCTCGATGCATCATCTCCGCGTCTGCGTACTTTCCTTGGCCGCTGAGTGTTTGTGCCAGATTGTTCATACTGGCCAGCGTCTCTGGATGGTCCTCGCCCAGTACTGTCTTCTTTAGTACTAGCGTGTCTCGATGCATCGTCTCCGCGTCTGCGTACTTTCCTTGGCGACTGAGTGTCTGTGCTAGATTGTTCATACTGGCCAGCGTCTCTGGATGGTCCTCGCCTAGTACCGTCTTCGTTAGTGCTAGCGTGTCTCGATGCATCGTCTCCGCGTCTGCGTACTTTCCTTGGTCGCTGAGTGTCTGTGCCAGATCGCTTATACTAGCTAGCGTCTCTTGATGGTCCTCGCCCAGCACCGTCTTCATCAGTGCTAGGGTGTCTCGATGCATCGTCTCCGCGTCTGCGTACTTTCCTTGGTCGCTGAGTGTTTGTGCCAGATTGCTCATGCTGGCCAGCGTCGACGGATGGCCCCTACCTAATACCTCCTGTCTTCGTTCAAGGACCTGTCTGTAGGTACTTTCAGCCGCTTTGTATCGACCAAGTGTTATCTCACAGTGCCCTATCCGATCCATCAACACTACCCTTTCTTCCACTGCACGAACCTCGATCAAGTCGGTGGTATAAACAGCGTGCGGTAGATATGCTGTCCACACTTGTCTCTGGCCGTGGCCGCCAAGAGGAATCACTTCCACTAGCCGCTTCAATGTCTTAGACGTCCAATCATGCAACTGGTTCTTCGTCCTCAGCCAACTCCGTGTCGTCAGTTGCACCAAGCGATGAACGTCAAATGACTCATCCACGTTCCGCCTGGTGACAAATGAATACGCGTCCAGTGTCCCAATCGCATTTTCCTGCTTCACTGCAGACGGTCCCGGGGGGAGAAGCGACCACGGGATGTTCTTTGGAGCCACACACGACGCGAACGATAGATAGTCCGCCGCGAGTGGATCAAGCCGCCAGATCTGCTCGAACGATATTAGCCAGGTCGTGGCTACGGGATTTTTAATATCTTTGTATCTCCAATCATCTTCAAAGTCCTCGCTGAGAATATCGATCATATTTTGTTCCTGCCCCTCCAGAAGCGATGAATACTTCGATAACGCAGTTCCGTTCTTGTTGATGTACGCAGCGGCCTGCACAATCGCAAGCGGGAGAAAGGTAAGCTGCTGGAGTAGCTTTCGCACGTCTTGGTGATGGAGCAGAAGCTCCTTGTTGACCAACGACTTGCTCAAGAGCTGCATAGCCATTTCCTCTTCCATCTCCGGTACTTGGATGACGTTCGACGCCGCTATATCGACGGCAACCTTTCTGCTCCGCGTAGTACAAACGATACGGCCTCGCTGGTACTCCGGCAGATAGTCCTTCAACTCACGCCTCCAAATGTCCATGTCATCGATGTTATCGACTATTAGAAGCCAGCGGCCGGCTCTGCCTTGACTCAAGTACCGCTGTACCAGCTCCTTAGTGCCAGCCAGCTCTTTCTCGAGCCCGGGTATTCTAAGTTGCTGTCCGATGTCTGTGAATGCTTGCTCAAGGCCTTCAGCATTAGTGGCCGATATCCAGAAAACTGAGCAGTCAGGGTGCTTTTCTCTCGTGCGGTACGCCAGCTCCAACGCAATCTGAGTCTTTCCCATGCCCCCCAGGCCGGTGATTGCTGTCTTCGGTGGTTGACCCTTGATAAAGAGAGCGCTTTCGAGTTGGTTGAGCTGAGATCTACGACCCACGAACCGCGTATTCCTCGCAAACGGGATGCTGCAACACACCTTGGAAATGCTAGTAGGGACACCGCCTGCAGAAATTTTAGATACCTATCGAAGTAAAGAGTAGCTAGAAAGACTAACAAACATTCGCTAGCGTCACTCTACTCTCTCTTTGGCCGCATAACAAAGCCACAACCTCATCTATGGCCCCGGATACAGAAACATCGGTCATATAAGCTTTGGTATGCTCCGTCAACTCTCCCAGCTTGTTCCACTCTTCTAGCGAAATCCCCTCCGCGCCATGGGTGACGTTGAAGCGAAAGTAGAACCTTTCAAGGTCCTTGAATCGCGTGCTCAATTCGTGGGCTGTACTCTCACAATCAGTCGCTATCTTCTTAAGCGCTTCTATTAGGTTTGTGGGCAGAATCCTTTGGAAAGTGTCTGGTCTCGTTAAGCCGATTGTGCCTGGATGGCCGGTACCGATGCTGATAAGGCAGCGAACAGGTCTGTCGTTCCCAAACATGTTTCTTGCCTCCTGTAACACCTGTATTGCCGGATTGTTGCAGCCGAGCCCACCATCGATGAACTCTTCTCTAGCCTGTCCTTCCTCCCCAATGGCAATCCGTTTGAAAAAGGTGGGAGCGGCGGTGGTCGCACGAGCCGCTTCCCATATCCTACAGTTTGTGCTTGCGAGTTCCCTGACATGATAAGTCCTGAATCGTCGCGTATGCGCCATGTTGTTGGCGGGCACTGCGCACACAAAGGCTTTGCCCTTTCTTGGGTTATCTGTTAGATCCAACATGAACTCACCAAGGCCCTTGTTCAAAACTATTTCTTGCACCTTGTTCACAAGCGTGGTAGCTTTAAAAGCCCCATCCTGGCCCATTCGCTTCTTGTTGTTTTTGGAAAATATACAGCTTGACAAGGAATTGTAGGTTCGAAGCGCTTCATCTGTTGTCATTTGCAATCGGCCAAGCATAAGTGCGATCAAGCTGGCAAGGCTTATGTCAGTACAGAGCGCCTACGTGTCAACGCAGGACAAGAAAGAAGTACTTACCCTCCTGTACTGGTTCCTCCGATAAGGTCAAAGTAATCACAAGGCCGTGGCATTGCGGAAAGGCCAGAATCATGTCGAATGCGGCGCATGATCTCATCGAGGATAAGCAGCTCTGACACCCCACGGATGCCTCCACCGTCTAGATCTTGTCAGCCGAGCCTCATTTTAGGTGCACTTTTACTCACCCAGCGCTAGTAAGCTAACTGGCCCCCCAACGGTTGGCAGAATGTTCTGTGACATAGTACTAAATTATAGGGCGGCCCGAGACTTACAGCAACGCTACAAGACAAGGGACTTGGATATCGGTAGAAGGGGCATAGCTAGTTTAGCTGCTGGGCATAAAAATGAGCAATCCAATAACTGAGCAATGAGAGTTTCCCAGTCATTAATCTGCAAGATCCGAGACCAGTATGATAGAGCTGATTTTGTTGGCTGAAAGAAGGCTGAGATGTGCGGGTCACCACTGGCCAGTAGATATATATCAGGGCGCCCAATCTCCTTGAATTTGTCCTATTACATAAATGCGCTTTTCGATTGCAACCAGCGAACGCTTCTGCGGGAGCTGAGGGATGGCCTTTCAAAAAAGCGGCGCGCCCGTAGCACTGACTGGGCTGACAACCGATGAGGGTGGGGTAGTGCCCAGTCGCGCCCTACTCAGGCGCCCAGGTAGTCCAGGAGTCACGTTTTTCGCCACTCTGCGGAAAGATAAAAATACCGAGCAAAGGCACGTGACTCGTGGACCAGGTCAGCACATGCCGTAACGATGCGTCGTAGAGATCAAACGAGAAAGACGCACTCAACGCCCTGCGCTACTTCTACCGGCGCCTCGCGCAGCACTTTGAGTCCGATGTCGTCGTCAGTCACCAACCGAGCCTACACTGCGTCAGCTCTAGCACGCTAAGTCCCTGCGCGCTACATGCCATGATTGCTCTCCGACGCTCGACGCAGCGCGGGTATTCACCTTAGAAGTGACAAGGCCTGGAGAGAAGTTAGAATGACGGCGGCAGCTCTGCAGATGACCAATAAGTATATGTCAGGCCGAGACTACAGTGCGCTCTGCCTGTCGGTCGGCCTGCAGCGAGGCTGAAGCTGAAACGGAGTTAGCGGCAACAAACTGCTGCCTAAGGCGCAATACCGTTCCTAAGAACGAAGATAATTGCTTATAGGATCAACTACATGTGCGGACACAACTATACCTCATGAAAACTGAAACACATCTCAACAATCCTAAAAATTGCAGTGACTATGTAACAAGCCGTTGTTGGACTGTACGACAGCTGTGTCACCAGACATGTCGAGCCTTCTCACCTTCGTATGCATGTGCTTGCAACGACGGCTTTCCACCCGTGACGTTCAACCCACTTGCTGAAACGCAGGCTTTGATTTCTAGGGCCGCCTACTCTATCTTATCTTATACCTCTCCTGTATTATTGCATTCTCTTCAATAAGCTAAGACTCGATCTCAGTTCCTGCTTAGTTTAGGTATTGGTTATAGTGGGCTTGATCAGGTCTTCCGGTCAGCAGGAAGGGCAACGACAGATTTCGGCACTAACGACCATGAGTAATCTAGCATTCACACTTAAATCGCAGAGCCGCAATCAGGAAGCTGTGACGCTTCTACGAACATACGTTCACATGCAGGCTCAAGTCATTGGCGGTCAGCATCCTGATACGGAGTCGTCGCTTAGAATTTTATGTAAGTAGTAAATAGAGAGTCTAGAGTTAGATAATTAATGCTGCTTTTAAAGTAGCTGCTAAGCTAGTGCAAATGTAGAACAGGTATAGCTGGGTGTAAGCACAGCTATACGTAGCGATACGGTAACATAAATCGTGTGGCACTAAACACTGCCACTACTAGCAAGGAGGACAGTCGACCCGCACCGGACAAAAGGTTTTCAAGAGAGACGTTGGGTTCTTTCGGCGTGGATGAATGAAAATAAGGTCTGGTGCGAAGCTGCCATGGAGACCTAAGCCACGCCCAAGTTGCTTGGGTAGATTCACTACGGGAACTAGAAACAAGTTCCATGGTTAGTAGATATGATTCAAAACTAGTTCAGAGTCAACAGGCATGAAAGCAAAGAATATATTTGATGTAGTATGTTGCCACATTCGCAGCATGATGTTTTTGATGGAAAGGCATATCCTCAGCTAATCATTGATACGAGCAATTCAGCTTCACCATGGAAGAATATTAGCGTTTCACTCTTTTGCTAAGACAAAACGCCAGGGTAGGATCGTATGGTATTGTAAGAATCTTGGAGCCGGTCTGTATTTGATCATAACGTCGGAGCATTAAGTAGTCTGTTGGTGCCTGTCTTATCGTCTGTCAGCGATGTCAAAAAGCTAATACGTTTTTCAACCGGCTCACCACCTTGTATCGAATGAAAGTGATTTATCACATGCAAAACTGGACTTGACGAGTTCGCGCCTTTATGAGCCTCCATCAATGCTTATAGCTCCCGACGCTGCTTTCGTCTGACGTTGAAGGCTGTAAAGAAGGTTCCGTCATTAGGATAGCAAAACCTCTAAGTATCGTTGCAGAATTGGATCTAATTGAGAATAATGTTGAAGACCGCGAGCCGTACATCGTGAGTTGTTCCCATAAAAGGCATTCCTAGCCTGGGCCTCAGAAGTGGAGCGTTCGGAGCTGTGCGCGCCTAGAGCAACACTACTCAAAGACGAAAACAGAGCCTTTATGCGTCTCACTCACCCCTAAGTGTCCTAAGCACTGATCTAAGAAAGCTCCCTAAAATCCTCCTTCTATTTGTGGGCTCACTCCCTTCCAATACCCAACTTCAATATTCATTTGTAGAGTCGCACAAGCTTAAAAGATCCCTATACCGAGCGCGTCGTCAAGTGAGCGAATTTCTCATCCCGTCTAAATACTCTTACGTCGCCTTATACGCTGGAAGGGTACGCATAACAAACCTTGTGTTCGTTACTGATCACGGTGAGCGCGGGTGATGCATCGGAGACAGGGAATACCAAGTATCCCAGCTCCATCTTCTTCCGCAAGCGTGCTACCATCCATATATTTTTTGCAGTTCTGCTTCCTTGAAATCGCCGTTTTCTGGCTTGACCTCGATTCCAAGAAAAGCGCTAGGCGCTGCGTGCAGTTGTCTATTGTATGCGATACGACTGGTGTATTGCCAGCCGCTAACTGTGTGTACAGTTTTGCGAATTGAAGGTCGAAATACGAGTATGAAGAGCAGAAGTGGCGTAAGCACAATTAGAGGCTTGCTAAAAAGTAAGAAGCTATGTGACGATAAACGATTGTAGCAGCTTCGCTACCGCTCCGCTCTTAGCTGACCGTAGCGGCGTCCCACCATCCCCATCTTTTGAGTCTACATCTACCTTTCCGGTCTCGAGCAGCAGCCTTATAATCGATTCATAATTATTCCCAACAGCCGACCGCAGCGGCGTCCAACCATACTGATCCTTTGAGTCCACATCCACTTTGCCAGTCTTAAGCAGTAACCTCACTACTGCTTCGCGCCCATTCATCACAGCCAACCGCAGCGGTGTCCAACCGCACATATCCTTTGTGTCTACATCTACCTTTCCAGTCCCGAGTAGTAGCCTTACTACCGTTTCGTGCCCATTCCTCGAAGCCAAGTGCAGCGGCGTCCAACCGTCCTTATTCTTTGCCTCTACATCTACCTTTCCAGTCTCGAGTAGTAGCCTTACTACCGCTTCGTGCCCATTCCTCGAAGCCAACTGCAGCGGCGTCCAACCGTCCCTGTCCTTTGCGTCTATTTCTGCCTTTCCAGTCTCGAGCAATGACTTCACCACCGCTTCGTACCCATTCTCCGCAGCCCACAACAACGGTGTCTTGCTGCTTGCTATTATATTGACATCGACATCGTCGCGCATTACTAGCAGCTTTACTAACGACGCGTGCTCGGTGCCCATAGCGAGCTTAAGTACCTCATTGGCAAGTACATTCAAGTTTCCTAAGAACTCTGGCAACGTCCAATCGAAGAAACGGTAGATAGGAAAGTCCAACTCGTTAAAGTTGAGTAAGAATGAAGTAGTGTCGAAAACAATATCTTGATGGTTCTTTTCATAGTCTGCTTCCAGGAGTTTCGTATCACATGTATCTGAAGATATCCCTAGCAAGGCATAAATCTTGTCCCGGGGGTCAGTCGCTTCGCTTTCGCAGAATTTAATCAGCATTGTGAAAAGATCCCGCTTTTTCGCCCACCAAGAGCCATTCCGGAGAGGACCTGGCATAATATCTAAGATAGGTTGACAGTGTGGAGCCGGAGTAATCTCTAGTAGAGATGGCATAAGAGCGAAGATGCTTGCCGAAACAGATTTTCCGCCGCAAACGATTTCGGCAACTCGGGCATTAGCGGTTTCTTGTATAATCCAGACTCTTTTGAACCAACTTCGACATAGGAGCGACCGTAAGCCTTCAACCAAAACGTGTTTTTGATCAGCCCTCAAGCCTTGTATCATTGTTGACCAAATCTTAACCCACTGCTTATCTGATATATTCCAGTCAATAAAAGCGTGTTTAATACCCTCTTCTTCTAGTTGCTTCATGTGATACATAACATAGTCTGTCTCATAAGTGGCTTCGCCTAACCAGATGATTACTCGTTCAGCCTTGCTATAAATTGATCCCATCTGCTGGACTTGATGTCCTCGTTCTCCATCATTGTTTTGATCGATACAAAGAGCGTCAATCCAAAGGTACCGGTCTCTTTCTTTGTAACGGAGATCCCGAAGTGCAAGGTATACATTCTTGGTTACTGCCATGTTACTTCCATTGATCGTTATATCACCCGGTCTGGATGTGCTACCCCATGTGTAAGATAAGGCTGCATAATCTTTGACATGTTCTGATGGGGCGAGCTTTGACTCAAAAAGCTGACACTGAATAGGGTCGTGGTCCCCTTTGAGCAGTCGAAGAAGGCGAAAGGCGGATCCTGTGAGGCTGATCGGCTTGTATTCGAAACTCGTCATTTCGAGTGTTTGGAAGAGGTGATTAGTAGCTACTAGAGGCATTCATGACCAAAATACAGGACAATTCTTATTGAGCAAACTAGCAAGCAAGAAATTGGACCCGTCGTTCGGCGTGACTCTCGTATCTTTATGACAGTTTAACGAGCTAGGTTTAGTCGCGAGTGTTTCTTAACGAGATTCAGTTATCTGAAGTCACTTAGAATAAAATCAAGCGCTCGGCATAGCGTAAGGGATGGGAGATTTGGATCCCGCTGGAGGTAAAAATAGGATGAAATGCGAGAGCCTATAAAAAGGTAAGGAAGAATGCGATGGAGCGATTCAGCCTTGCGAGCTGACTGCCACGTCAACCCGCATTTGCGATTTTAATTGATTTTGTCGAATTCCAGCTGAATGAAAAGGTCACCTGCGCTAGAGCTAATACTTTCTTAGCTTTAATCGGGGTAATGGGAAGATAGAAGAGACAGCTCTAGGCAATAACGAAACGCGCATTCTTGGCTACTAAAACCAGCAGTGGTGACCGCCCAGAAACGTATGTGGGGTGTTTGGGGCTTGCCTGATTATGAAGTTTGACTATTAGCTAGATAGAGCTTGTTGCCAAGCCTGTTGGCTGAGGTGAATCCCAGCTGTTTTACCACATCCTTAGCTGCGGGACAACTTCCTTTGCACCGAACGGTTCCAGAGGCAGAATATTTAGCGGTGTTTACCAGTACAAATTCTTTAAACTCGCTCTGCCAGCAAAGAAGGAAGCCAAACCGCACTCTAAGCTAAACCTTGTTGATTGAATAAATTCGTAAATGAGACTTTCATTTCAAGTACGCTAAAAAGATCTCAAAGATAGCAGTGTTTCCCCTGCTGTGCAATAACTCGAAGATCGTACAAGGAAAAATCTCGAAGGTTTTAGGACGAAAGCTGGCGGGACCGGGTGCTTCGTTTCGCCGCTTTGCCGAGATGCGCTTTATCTAGGTTATAATTGCATTTGCAGCCTTCCAAGGAACGCTCTAGGAAACTTCAGAAAAAAGACAGGATTCAGAAGGAACTTGTCACACACGTTATATCTTTTTGCGATATTTCAATTGATACTTGAAACTGAAATTCCCTTGGGTGTGCTATGCCGCTATGTGATATTCTGACTCCAAAATGTAACGCGCGACGCGTATGCGCACAGACGCACAAAATTTCTGGAAGGCGCCCCGCTGTCGACCCCTCCGTCACGGCATCATCATGGCGCCTCGTCAACACCACAACCGTCGCAGCAATCATGCCCGTGTGCGTCGCATGCCAAAAGCCGCTCGAGGTGGAGGTTGAGCTGGAGGAAGAAGATGAGGATGCTCAGATGGGCGCCTCGTCCAGCAAAGCTCCCGCTGCACAGCCTGAGACTGTTCCCGACGACGTCCATCTGAATTGCGGTTGCCACTTCCATTGGTATGAGCACGCTCTGTTACAGAAGCCGTAAATTTTTATTTTAACAAGAAATTTGCAGGGACTGTCTCCTCGAAGCCTACCAGATCACCGAATGCCCCAATTGCGGCAAGAACATTGCTTCGGCCGCGGTGAATGGCACCCAGCAAGTCCTTTGCACTCTTCACAACGAAGGTGGCTTGCAGGAAGACCTCGATATTCTACCACTACTTACCGAAGAGAGCTATCTCAAAGCATACCCTGAAGAGCGGAAATGTCGTGCGTTCCTCGAGTTCTGTCGCGAGGGTGACATTCAAGCCATTATCGGCATGCTTCGCGCTGATAGTGATAGCGACGAAGACGAAGAAATGGTGGACGATGACCAAACCGAAGGAAGAGAAGTGGGTGTGGATGCCATGCTGCGATACCAAGATCCTATCGGTGATATGCAGTCTGGCCTGCACGCCGCCGTCCAGGCCCAGAGCAGAGAGGTCGCATGGCTCCTTCTCTTATTGGCGAGCAACCTTCCCTTGACCGAGTTTCCCCCAGAAGTGTTTCAAGAGGCCGAAGCCCTGGGTATAATGAGGGGTCTGACGGAGGACAAAGCAGACATCAGGGGCATGAAGGATGCCAATGGCAAGACGGCAGAAGATATTGCGAGAGAGATAGGTGGCGTGTGGATAACGGGCTGGGTTGGTAGTGGCCGACTGGCGATCTAACGTCCCTCACTGGAGGTCGGGAAACACCCCGCGCCGAGAAATATGCGGGGTACTTGAACTGTGTAATTTACACGCAGCGGCAAATAGACCTGTTGCTTGAAGGGGCCTTTTCTCTTCGCTTTGGACCCAACGTGGGCGCCGCAGTGTTCAGCCGCGGCAGCCTTCTCAGCCTCGCTGTACTCAAGATGAGCGGCAACATCCTTAACACCCACGTAATGGTCTTGTCGCCTTGCGAATCTACGCTACAGCTTCTACAGAGCCACCACGACCGTTGCCGCCTTGATCGCGCACCGTATCATGGATGGCCTTTCCGGAGCGGCAAGCGTGATAGCCGTCATCGACATATCCGCCGAGGTAGCATCGCTCTGCTTCCAGTACACAATCGCTGTCAAGGATGCGAAGGACGACATCACCCGCCTTCATCAGAAAGTAAAAGCTGTCACAGACGTCCTAAGGAAGGTCAAGCAGCTGTTGGATGGTCCGGGCAAAGCACGGCTTCCTACTACTGATGCGTTGGCTGTCGCGCTCGAACAATGCTTTAAGGACTTACAAGAGATAAAGGCCGACCTAGAGCCAGGAAAGACTCGCAAGGCTATGAAATGGGTCGGGCTCCGTGCTCTCAAGTGGCCCTTTACTAGCAAGGGGGTGGAGAAGATGGTTGCTAGGCTGGGGGAGTACGAACAGACTTTCAACCTTGCACTTCAAGTCGATCAGACGTAAGTTACATGCATTGACGTTACTTGTAGAAGCTAACAAGTAAAACACATAGAGGCTTGATTCTTAACATTGATCAAAAACTAAGCCTCGTTGACACGAAAACCGACACGCTCCTATCAAAAATTGATGTGACTAGACTGCCTACCGCTAAAGGCGCTTCCTTCGACTCGCACGCAGAAGAACATAACTCGACATGCCTGCCGAACACACGCACCGAGTTACTGCGTCACATACACGGCTGGGCAAACGACAAAAACAGCAAGCCAATATTCTGGCTGAATGGCGCGGCAGGAATGGGAAAGTCTACAATTGCTCGTACAGTTGCCCGGACCTTCGCCCACCACCAACAACTGGGAGCCAGCTTCTTTTTCAAAAGAGGTGAGGGGGAGCGCGGCAACGCCACGCGATTCTTCACCACAATTGCCACATAGCTGGCCTGCCATATGTCTGAGCTATGGCCTGAGATTAAGAAAGCGATTGAAGGTGATCCGGTCATATCTGAGAAGACCCTGAAGGATCAATTCGAGAAGTTGATCCTCCATCCGCTCTTAGCTGTGGCACATCCACCAGCCTTAGTGCTACTCATCGTAATAGACGCGTTGGATGAATGTGAGCGAGACTCTGACATACGTGTGATCCTCCAGCTCCTTTCGCGAGCTAGGGATCTTAAGTTGGTATCACTGCGGGTTTTTGTAACAAGCCGACCAGAACTACACATCCGCCTGGGGTTCAAAAAATTGCCTGACGGCACATTCGAGGACCTCATCCTGCACGAAGTCGCAAAGCAAACAATTCAACACGACATACGCGTCTATATCGGGACCGAGCTTACTAGGATAAGAGAAGAGCGCTCTCTTCCATTAGAATAGCCCGGAGAAAATCACATCCAGACACTAGTGAACATGGCGGTCCCTCTGTTTATTTTTGCAGCTACAATCTGTCGTTTCGTAGGAGAACTCACTGGAAATCCCCGAAGGCGTCTAGAGGACATCCTTAGTTATAAAATAGAAGATGTAGGCAAGCTTGGCATGATATACCTCCCTATTTTAGAGTCACTCTTTGCGACTCAAGATAAGAAAGAGAAAGAGAAGCTCTCTAGAGAGTTCCAAGAGATAGTTAGGAGTATTATAGTTCTAGAGAGTCCTCTCTCCGTCACTTCACTCGCGCACCTCTTAGGAAAGGCCAAGGATGATATCAGCCTTCGACTGGACTCTCTGCACTCTGTTCTAAACATACCGGACCGTGATAATGTGCCCGTACGCCTCCTACACCTGTCATTCCGCGAATTCCTGGTCGATACGTCGAACCAGAAGAGCCTGTTTTGGGTGGATGAGAGAGTAAGACACGATGAGCTGGCGTCCCATTGCCTTCAACTCATGTCCCAGCCAAACGGCCTACGACAGAATATGTGCGATTTACAGCCTGGGAGTTTAAGGTATGAGATTAATGAAGGAAGGATTATAAGCCATCTATCGCCCGAATTGCAGTACGCTTGCCGTTACTGGGTGTATCATCTTAAGCAGAGCCAGCGCTACGTTAGCGACAAGGCTACTGTAGATACGTTCCTCCGGAAACACTTCCTTCACTGGCTTGAAGCGATGAGTCTAATTGGAGATACGAACAAATGTGTTTCCTTGCTAGAAACACTTTCTACGCTAGTTAAGGTAAGGCTTATACTTTTTCTAACGCTATATTACTAACATGCAATGTAGGCATCAAACAGTACTCTTTCTGCATTTCTCCAAGACGCTCGACGATTTACTCTTCGGTTCCGGCATATACTCCAAGATGCTCCTCTACAAATATATTCATCGGCTCTTATATTTGCCCCAGAAGCAAGTATAGTACGGAAAGCTTTTGTAGACGAAATACCAGGGTGGGTTAAGTCATTGTCAAAAGGGGAAGACGACTGGGATGTTTGTCGCAGCGTGCTCGAGGGCCATACTGACTCCATCCGCGCCGTCGCCTTCTCGCCAGACGGCCAGCTAGTTGCGTCGGCCTCGCGCGACAAGACGGTACGGGTGTGGGAGGTAGCGACAGGGTCATGCTGTAACGTGCTCGAGGGCCATACTGAGGCCGTCTATACCGTCGCCTTCTTACTAGACGGCCAGCTAGTTGCGTCAGCCTCAGACGATAGGACGATACGGATATGGGAGGCAGCGACGGGGTCGTGCCGCACTGTACTTGAGGCCTATATCAACTCCACCCACGCCTTCGCCGTCTCGTCAGACGGCCAGCTGGTTGCGTCGGCCTTAGACGACATGATACGGGTATGGGAGGCAGCGACGGGGTCGTGCCGCAGCGTGCTAGTGGGCCATACCGCCTCCATTAGCGCTATCGCCTTCTCGCTAGACGGCCAGCTGGTCGCGTCGGCCTCATACGATAGGATGGTACGGGTATGGGAGGCGGCGACGGGCTTATGCCGCAGCGTGCTCAAGGGCCATACCGACCGGGTCCACGCCGTCGCCTTCTCGCCAGACGGCCAGCTAGTTGTATCAGCCTCATACGACAGGACAGTACGGGTATGGGCGGCGACGGGATCGTGCCGCAGCGTGCTCAAGGGCCATACCGACTGGGTCAGCACTGTTGCCTTTTCGCTAGATGGCCAGCTAGTTGCGTCTACCTCGCACGATAAGATAATACGGGTATGGGAGGCGGCGACGGGGTTGTGCCGTACTGTGCTTGAGGCTCATATCAACTCTACCCACGCCTTCGCCGTCTCGTCAGACGGCCAGCTGGTTGCATCGGCCTTAGACGACATGATACGGGTATGGGAGGTAGCGACGAGATCGTGCCGTAGCGTGCTCGAGGGCCATACCGCCTCTATTAGGGCCGTTACCTTTTCGCCAGATAGCCAGCTGGTCGCGTCGGCCTCGCACGATAAGACAATACGGGTATGGGAGGTGGCAACAGGGTTATGCCGTAGTGTGCTTGAGGGCCATACTGAGGCCATCCACGCTATTACCTTCTCGCCAGATGGCCAGCTAGTAGCGTCGGCTTCAGACGATAGGACGGTGCGGGTATGGGAGGCAGCGACGAGGTCGTGCCACAGCGTACTTAAGGGCCATACTAAGGCCGTCTACGCCGTCGCATTCTCGCCAGACGGCCAGCTAGTTACATCGGCCTCGGACGATAAGACAGTACGGGTGTGGGAGGTAGCGACAGGGTCGTGCCGCAGCGTGCTCGAGGGCCATACCGCCTCTATTAGCGCCGTCGCCTTCTCGCCGGACGGCCAGCTAGTTACGTCGGCCTCGAACGACAAGACAGTACGGGTGTGGGAGGCGGCGACGGGGTCGTGCCGCAGCGTGCTCGAGGGCTATACTATCTGGGTCTACGCCGTCGCCTTCTCGCCAGACGGCCAGCTAGTCGCGTTAGCCTCTTGGGATAAGACGATACGGGTGTGGGAGGCAGCGACGGGGTCATGCCGCAGCGTGCTTGAGAGCTATACCAGCTCCATTAACGCCGTCGCTTTCTCGCCAGACGGCCAGTATATCCAAACAAATCGTGGTGATATTCCTTTGCATTCTCCTACTATGCCATCGCCTCTATCCCAGAGGTTGCAGCCGTCTCATATATTTGTGCAAGACCAGTGGATTTCGTCAGATCAACAGCGGTTGCTATGGCTTCCTTTTGAATACCGACCAACTTGCGCTGCAGTCAACAAAAACGCAGTCTTTTTAGGGCATTCTTCAGGTCGTACTTCGTTCCTTAAATTTTGTATATAGGCTATATACGCGCACTTGATATAATTCCAAGAAAAGGGGTTAAGATGTTTAAACAACGTGTTCACGACGACGCGAGGTTTTTCTCGACCTGTAGTAATGGACGTTACTCTGATCGTTTTTATTTATTTATATGGGTTGTTACACTCATCTTTGGGCATGGGGAAAGAAATGCTAAGCAGCGCGCTTTGCGCAGTGGTTCGTTGCTGACCACAGACCCCTCGGGCATGTCCAAGGGTTGACCATAGGAATTGCCATGTCGAGCATCGCGCTGTATTTATCTACATTCTAAATCCTGACAATCATCTGTCTGACCACCCAAATGATACCCGCCGATTATCTCCACCTCGATCAAGACAGTCTTGCATGTTCAGAGGGCCGATTTCTCAGAACGATTATGGGATCCAGTAGCATGCATTTGGCGCCCGTAAGTGCTACATAAAACTCGAGCTTATTGCAATATTCTTGATCTGTCTAGCTCTTCTTATATGTGTCTGTATCGTACCCATCAAGCCTATTCTTGCACTCCTTGGGCTGATACTACGGGAGTTAGTGAATTTTACCTTGTGTCGGTCGATTTTAGTGCTGCCAGTAGGTGGGCTTAATTACTAGTAGCAGAGCATAGATTTATGCAAGTTTTCACCCTCGTTTTCAATCTTCTTGCCTTTAGTCCATTACACGCATATATGAAGATATTTGTCTTAAGCTATTCTGACCATAAGCGTCTTCGACGCAATCCTGGCGCTATGGATTCCCATCGTGTCAAGCCATCGGTCATCGATATTACAAGGCACTCAAGAATTCATCCGCCCGCTCCCTGTATTCCAGGGACGACCTCTCTTCCTGAGCTCAGCCCGGCTATCTATCTCTAAGCCATGACCTACCCATCGTGCCATACAATTCCTGGTCCGGGAGCATCCCGTCCTCCACCTTCACCGGTCTAGGCCCCATCCGTGTGCACAGAGCTCAGGAGCCCAATAAATATCAAATCTCAACTACCTTCTTGTTTAGCGATGTGCCTCTTTACCAAGATACACACGTGTGCCATCCAAGCCACCGGCCAAGGCTTGTCGACACTCATTCTCGACGAATTCCAACATGAAATGCTAGAATCGGCTAGAGCGAGCGAGGCTGTGCTATAGTGTGCTCACCACAAGGTGAGATGTACAAATGTGCATAGTGTATGATAGAAAAACAGGGGACATGGCAGCTGAGAGCGACGGAGGCCGGACGGCGGATAGAGTGCTGCAGCGGAAATGAAGGGAGGATAGGCCTGTGGGAGATGGGCGGGAAAATGATCGCGCGAGGTGGGAGATATGGAGGCGGTGTAAGCGAGATAATTTGGATAAGCGAAAATACGGTGCATCTGCATACGGACGATGCTTCGAAGAACGAAGGATCTACGTTTTTATGTTTTGACACGCGAGCGTTGGGGGCGTTTTCTACATACACTTAGCATGCCACCATGTCAAGTAGGCCCGTTCATCCTGTGCCCAGCCATTTGTAAATAGCAACGGCTGTACCGATGATTGGGATGCATAGGGCACGCCAATCCCTCTTTCGGAGCAATGGCCATCATCCACGTTCGCATTCTCTGCGCCCATGCTCGCATCAGCTCCGCGAAAGCGAAGACTGAACGGAATATGGACCAGAGCTGAGCTCTATAACGGCCGTGCAGTCACCAAGCTCAAAGCTAACACGAGCACAGAGCTTGTCCAACCCGAGCGGAGGTGATCGCCAAGATGCCAAGTCTCGCCAAGTCCACAGCCTCAGTCACACAGCGTGAACGCCATTGGACAGGGCCGCAGCGTCATCGACCGAGTTTTGGCCTCTTCCTTGTTAGAGCACTGTGTTGTGTGCCATTTACCCTTGTATCGAGGTGATCCCACGGCGAAGACCCCTTGACGTCAGCAATAGGCAGTTGCTATGATGCTTGGGCTCGTATCGACTGGCTACATATATGAATGATGCAGGCTCCCAAGAACTGGACATTCACAGAATACAACGGACTCCCCCTTCTTACTACAAAGACGTTGAATTCATCATTATTTATCCTTTGAAAGGCTACCCCCCAACCCTATCTACTGCACCCATATTCACCCAGTCACCATGAAGTTCGCAGCCACAACAGCACTTCTCTTCGCGGCTCTGGCTATCGCCGAACCAGTCCCCATTGCAGAGCCAAAAGACGCAGTCGCACCTCAGCATCTCGCTCGAGAAGTTCATGCAAGCGCTGCAGGCATCCTCCTCGAAGCCCGCGATCCCAAGAAATCCAAGGGCGGCAGCGGCAGCAGTGGCAACAACACCGACAGCGCAGCCGGCATCATGGCCCCAAGCCGAGTGCTCGAACTCGGCGCTTTGGGACTCGGAGTCGCTCTTTTGATCTGAGTGACGGGTTGACAACTGTTGCCTGTTGGAGAATTCAAAGGGGAGGTTGGGGTGTGGCGAAGCAGCTTTGCGATCATCAGCCTCAATATCGGTGACGGTGTGGAAGGATCAGGCCTCCCGTTGACCTATCTGCCAGCCACTTCCAGCCGTCGCATCTCGCTTATTCGGAATTCAGGCAACACGGTATTCTTTCTAGCGCAGCACAACGGCTTTGTTTTCATCTTTCTGGTCTCGAGGGAAATTCTGTGCTTCTAACCTAATCGTTTCTTTTCAAATTTGTATTTTTACAGCCAGATACCAAATTAGGGTTGAGGCTATTTTCGCACGGCAGGTTTTCTGATTGGAATTCGGACTGTGTTATGTTGGATTAAACATGTGCAGGTAATACGAATGAGTTTGGCACCATAGGCGTCGCTGCTCAGCTGGAACAACGAATAGCGACGAGCAGCATGAATGCATTTTCTTTGACATAACCCTTTTGTAAAATCAAAACCGCGCTGATGTGATTATGGATATGTATATCTGGGATACATTCTATATGCTTTTGTGGGAAGTGGGGCCGTCTCTACCTGGCCATGCTATCCAGATAGCATAGCGGGCACACGTCAACCCGACCTGACTTCCGCTGAAAATGAATTGACGTACCAGGACAAGACTACACTCACGAGGGCAGTTCACCCGACCATGTCGCTTAGCTCAGCTGATCATATGAACGGGGTAAGGTCCGGCCCACTCTTACGGCTGGATGCGACCAAAGTCACATGACATGAAGCACGTATTGGTGCCTTAGAGTAGCACTAAACATTCGTTACATTCTGCCACTGCGCAGAAGAATATTTGTCACGTGAGAATCAACATTGATAATTGAACTTATCCCTCCGGATGCTGCGCCTCACTTTCCACCTCGTGGGGGTTTTGCATCTCGGCAAAGCGGCGCATGCTGTGTTGGCGCTGCCCTCAGCCCACCACCGCACACCCAGAATATGCCGCCCTGGACCGGTCATTAACTTAGGCCAATGTTTCGGATGATTGCGCAAGTCAATTCCCGCGCTTCTAGGTCATCCCGTGCTTGGAGGTACCCCTGCGGTCCGAGATGGAGGTAGCAACAGCCTCGCCTAGGCTGATGATTCGGGAAGGAGACGACTGCTTGTGCGACGACAGCTCCCAATTACCGTACAAGCTTCTCAAAAATCTCGGGCATGGCAGGAGCGCAATCGTAGAGATGGTCGAAGATGTAAATACTGGGTCCGTTTATGCCCGAAAGCGATTCTCTATATATGGTCTCCGCAGCAAAAGAAAATCCATATTCGACAACGAGATCAAGATCATACGTCGTCTTTCGCCTCATCACCATATCATTCGCGTATTCGCTACCTATGTTACACGGCGCGAAGTCGGATTGATCCTTCATCCAGTGGCTGATAAAGGGGACTTAGAGACCTTCTTACATGAAATCAGGGAAGACAAAGCTGCTGAATTGAGCCATACGCATAGAAGCAAAGTATTAAAATCCGCCTTTGGGTGTCTAGCTAGCGGTCTGGCGTTCATGCATGGCCAAAAGATTCGCCACAAGGACATAAAGCCTCACAATATTCTAATCCATCAAGGCTCTGTAATTTACACAGATTTCGGTTACTCTCTCGATCACAGCATAATTGGTGGAGGCACTACTGATGGTAGACCGGATGCTTTTACAAGAAGATTCTGTGCTCCCGAGGTGAGCGATTACGATCCTCGGAATGCGAAGTCGGACATATTTTCTCTCGGCTGTGTTTTCATGGAGATTCTGAGTGTTCTCCATGACGACTTCCCACAACAAGACCCAGAGAGGCCCTACTACGAAAGTATAACAGACAGTCAACTCCAATCAACGGTACAAGGCTTCGGTCGTCTCGGGATCATTGCCTCAGATATGCTCAGCTTTCGACCTGAGGACCGCCCTTCAGCAGAGGACGTTTTTTCCAAGCTCAAAGAGGATGAAGCGGATCGTTTCTGTGCTAAGTGTTTAGCCATGATGTCGCTTGAAGCCGAAGAAACGCCATGCACCCCGGACCTTTCGGCCCTTACCCGCCCATCTGAGGAAAGCGTATCCAGCTATCAGCATACTTCTATGCATATGAGGATTGGTCTTTTTGGAAATAGACATAGGGACATCAGACATGAATCCCGGTTCTCTTTACTGGCTTTTTTACCGACATTTTGGTCTCAACCTGTCCAAAGCTCACCTGATTCAAACTCTCCAACACCAGTCGTTCCTTCTACGGACGAGGAGTTGCAGAAATCAACGAAAACAAATAAACATAGAGAAGGGGACAGCATAGAAACACAGTGCTTTCACTGTGGAAAGATACTAAAGTCAAGAATAGACCAAATGTAAGTTATTGGAGATGATAGCAGCTGCAAATCTGACAGATCATGCGCAGAGAGCACATATGCTATCAAGGAATGGAAATTCCCTGAATAAAATACGTATAACTCTTATGATTAGATGCAATTACGAATCAGCCTCTCTCGAACGGCTCAAAAAATCCCTTTGGTTTACAAAAAAAGAGGAAATTTGACGTTGGATAGTATTGAGCAACCTCATGCATATGTACTATATGTATCACATTTGCACACCTTAACGAACTGGTTTTGGTTGGATTGTTTATATTGCTACTTCTTTAGCAGGGCGCTATGTGTCTCTTTTTTCGTATGATGATGTTCTATTCAATGGCTTATGACTTTTTGAGTAACCGCATTTTGCTTTTAAAATCAACAAGCATGTGCACTAGTGAAGGTTCCTGCAATCCCTTTACTAGCTCTTAGAACCGAATCTTTTCTTCTGCTCGATGCCGTACTTGTATATATGACACTATGACATGGTAGCCGTGTCGGCTCAATTGAAGAGTTTCATGAGCAAGTTGGCTATACCGTGGATAGAATTCTTGGCAAGTGATCAGCGCATATACTTGCAAGCTGTAATATTCACTGCATCGTAACTCCTATGCCCAATGTCAAGTAATCAAGCCTCGTCTGATCAGTGAATGGCAGGGAAAATCAGAACTAATTCTTTCCCAAGACGATGCATTCGCAAGGGCACGAGTTCAAACATACGAATCAATATCATGGGTATTTTTTATCTCTGCTAACTTAACCGCTCACTAAACTTTACGACATCCAACTCACATCAATCTCAATCTTCTTTTACGCCCCATAAGTTATTGTAGATACGACTTCCCTTGAGACTTCATATCCACAAAGTAGAAGTATGAATTTAGTCACCAGAAAGACATAAGCCTTCTTCAAGGAATAGGCAAATTGTTCCGTTGTCTCTCAAGCCATTGAGAAAATTTGAATCTCGCTATTCAACGGAATAGAACCCCTGTCGAAGGGCCCTCACGAGGGGCTTCTTCTTATAATTCGGTGGAAATAAATTAGAATCTAAGTCCCGGGTAGTTGTTGCAATAGACTAAACAAAATCTCCTTTCGATTCTGTAGGGGCTCCAAATTCTCCAAAAGTCTTTCTCGCCGTTGTAGAATACACTGTTTCAAAGGAGACCAATCTGAAGTCATTGCAAGATTTTCCTTGTGTTTGGGTCCAGTACTATACCGGAATTATCCTTACACGGCCATATCTTCGGTTTTATGGTTTCTTGAGAAGCGAGACTGCGGATTTATGCGTACATTCTTGATCTTTGGAGATTTGGTTTCATTTGCGCGATTACCAGCAAGGGCATCGCGACTATTGCTTGCTTCGTGATTCATGGCGATTGATGTATCAGAAGTGTTTCTAGGAGATTGACCGGTATGGTCTGAAGCTTTTTCTGACTGCTTTGTAGGATTGGCGCTATTTGTCTGCGATCTAGCCGAAGTGAAGCTGCGTTGTATTTTGGAGCGCATGTCCGTTGACCACAGCCGGGCAGCTAGCGGCCGCAGTGCTGGAATACTAACGCATATAATACCTAGGCTGCACTCTACAAGCGATAGATTCAAAGAAGGTACACATTGGTCTGCCAAAGTTAGCAAAAAGTTGATTTGATAAGTGTGTATTGTCCTGACATGTGAAATCCCCGCTGTTTAAACCATGAAGGTAGGCAATCCGAATAATGCTGACTAGGCACGCGCTGTTACCGAAATACATCAGCTTGAATCGGATAACAGGAAGAGTTTGATCAACTTACCCTGCACCGCCGCCGAATAGCATACAGAGGATGATCCTTTGTTTTCTAGGCATGTGTAATTTCCACAGGTATGGCCAAGGAAGAATGCACAAGATCAAATCAGTGGCCACATTGATTGCTGAGCTTGCATAGAGGTAGTTTATATAATTGATGCACTTCCTGTCAACAATTGTGAAGTCCCATGCAGCAGGCAGTGGCTGACACTGGAACAATGTGACAAATACTCCTGGTCGCTATTAGCAATGGTACACGTATTGCGATGGTAGCTCACCTGTGATCCACATGATAAGTATGACAAAAGAAGTCCCATACATCGTCCAGCGGAATTTCTTTTCTTGGATAAAGCGAAGGTAAGACGCAGTAATGGCGATTTTTGTAGACGCAACAGCGCATGCGTATAGGATCTGACAGATGAAAAGGTACTGGTCTGGTCAAAACAATACTCCTTTTGCATTGTATTGCTTACCTGTATAGTATGCTTAACGATGTCGAAAATTTCGGATATCTCAAGTAGCCAAATATGGGTTCCAATGCCGACATGTGGTCGCGTTCCTGTAGATGTCAATACCTATATTGAAATGAAGTGACTAATGATCTTACCAGCAAGGCACACAACAGCGAGCGCTATTGTAAAAGCAGTCGCAAAGAGGATGATCACTATCTTTTCAGTCAAAGACATTCATATACTTGGTAAATGGGCAAGGTACCATCATCAATGAAGATCTTCCGGACCAGGTATCCCCTTACGAACAAACGAAGACCCACGAATATAGATACAAGAGTGATTAGGCTGATGTCTGCTGCTCGGACACTTCCTACCTTAGATGAGTGATCGTTGAAATCGAAGCTGCTTATGTCCACCGCAAAATCTCCTACCACGATATTACTTCGCCGTACCATCTCTACGGCCCCAAACGAAGCAGGACTTGGTTTCAGTTGTTTTCAGAAGTCGATGATGTGAAGACAGACTGGAGTATGCTAGAGGTAACGGCGCAGCAGCTGAGGGCCAGGTCTCTTCAGTGCTTGTAGTTAAGCTAGGTGGCGCAAGAAGTCAAATTGACACGGGAGTAGGGGGTTGCACGGGGAACGCCATCGATCCTCTTTTCAGCCCTCTCGTGTCTCATTTCCGGAAGAAGCGACTAGCGCGCCTCAATTCTCACGATTGTTCCAAGGAAACAACTGCGCAGGACGCATCTAGAGATAGGCGCATCCCAAATCCCTTCAGCCAACGATTCTCGAAACTGGATGCGGGTAGCACGCGTCATGGTGAATGATGGGACCGAAAACGGAAGGGGGCGTCTTTGTGCACCGTCATGTGAATCCCGGCGCGTTCCGTCGTACCAAAACAATTCTGAGCACAAAGCTGCTGTGGCATCGGTAGAACGTCTAGAGGCGACGTCTGGACACGGAAATGAGGAGATCCGTCAGAACTGATGGTTATGGATGGAGGGCCAGGCATAAGATTCCGAGGGCTTGGAGAAAGCGCTCCCTACGAAAGAGCCAGCCAAAGTCTAGCGACGATCTGAAGAGGATATGGAGTATCGGGATGGTGGAGATGGTGGGTACGGAGGAGAGTGTACGCAAGAGTGGTCGCTGTCACTGTTGTTGTCACTGTCGCTATAGTGGCGCAGTCATGTGAGTTCGTTTATCTTTTCGGTCCCGGCTGTTCTTGCCCTTTTCGTCGGGGTCGCTTCTGATCGCCCTTAAAACCTTAGCATATTCGTCTACTCAAACAACTCCTTTGTGCTGCCGTTGTTCCATATTGACAGCTCTTCTAGCACACCAGATGGAGGCTCACAGTTACAGCTAAGTTAGTAGCTCTACTCTGGGGCATCATTGTCAATGATTGCGCCATTTTTGGGCCGTGTCCATCGCGCTCATGCGTCACCGCCGAACAATCTCATTTATGGCTCGCAACACAACATCAATCAATGCAGTATTGCCGCTATGAGTAAATGCCGCTTTGTGGGGAACCATGCCTCCGATCAGGCTTGTCTATAGGCTGTCAAGGCGAAGTGGATGCGTAAATCACGTGCGGTACTGATTGCCGGGCTTATTAGCCAGATTATTCTCACTCTCTAGGTGATTAACACCATCTAGGCCTTCAATGCATAGGGGATGCATACAGCCGCCCTGTAAATGGGGCCCTGAAACCGTTACGTTGGAAGGCATATATGCAACAATGACCCGTTGACTTGGAAGGTTCGCAGTCTGGCAAGGTTCCTTCTACGATTGTTTGATCGTTTTAAGATGATCTCCATCCTGTCCTTTTCGCATTTTTTAGTGCTCATCTGGGCTGCTCTGGCACTTGGTCATGGTATGGTCCGGGAGATATGGGCGAATGGTCATCGATATAACGGCTGGGACCCGAATGGCAATCTCAGCGCTTACCCATCTGATACTCCTGGATGGTACACTACAAACCAAGGAGGAGGGCCTCTGCATCCTTCCGACGCCAATCAGCTCCAGATAATATGTGCGAAAGGAGGCTCAAATGCGAATATAAGCGCTACGGTTGCTGCCGGTGGAGAAGTACGTCTACGATGGTGGCAGGCTGGTCAGGCGTGGCCCGAGGGCCACCATGGGCCCATTGTTGACTACCTCGCATCTTGCAATGGGCCCTGCTCAACCACTGATATGGCCTCGCTCAAATTTGTGAAGATCGATGAGCGTGGTTGGGTTAACAGTTCAATATACACAGAAGGCTACTGGGCATCAGACGAGCTTATTGCTAATAATGGATCATGGTGGGTTTTAGAACGGTTGTCTGGTAAAATTCGCTCACCCAAATTTTAGGACCACACGCATCCCGCCCAATCTTGCACCTGGCGAGTATGTCCTTCGACACGAAATCATTGCGCTGCATGTTGCATTTACGAGCACCGGTCCTTATTCCCTCGACGGAGGAGAGTTCTACCCCCAATGTGTCAGCTTGAAGGTAATGAGCTCGGGCAATGTGACAATAACAGGGGGTGTTGATGCAAGGACATTCTACAAAGGCAACGAGCCAGGGTTGACTCTGAACATTCATAATAGTCCAAATCACGCCGATTATGTTATACCGGGACCAGCAGTGTGGACAGCCGCTAACTGAATCCTATTGTGTTATAGTTCATCTTGTATGCCTGTATTAAACGATGATGAACTCTAGGCTGTATCTTATGTAGCACATGCAACTTCTCTATGGTGGGCTTCTCAATACATCTGACAGAACTACTAGAACCTAAGAAGGTTCAATTTGCGAGTGTGATTCCGCGATATGACTTCATTTCAACCTGATTGATAATCACATTGTGATTCGATGGGAAGCCTACTAGAAGCTGCTAGTATTTCCACCTATTGGAGTCTTGCATACTGGAAAACGAACATTAGAATTAAAATATATATATCAATATACACCGGACTAGCCAGGACCTGAAATCTCTATTTCAACCTTGATAACAACACTTCCTCTGTTATCACGAGACTCTTTCCTTGTGTGTAAGATGGAAGTCCACATTTTGTGGATGAACAAGAAAAATCCTCCAAAAATTAACTCTGATTTACCCAGTCACTTTGCCGCGAAAGCCCTGCCTTGGATATCGCGTGACCGATTTCATTGTTTGCGATACCATGACGCTTTATGTCGACATTGGTCGCAGCTTCGAGGATGCAGTCGAAATTGTGATCCCGTGAGTTAGAAGATATTCGTTTTTCGTCTGCGAGCTGTTCAAATTCGTCAAGGAAGGCTGAAATAGATGCATCGTCGTGACCCCTATAAAATGCCATTTGGTTGAAGAACTTTTCCCAGCCATCATCATGATGGCCACAATCTTGAATAAATAGGGTACTGTGGTCTCTGCATTCTACCTCCGTCTTGTGTAAAATGCATTCATCGTGATTCCCACAGCGCGAATGGTCCTTTGATAAGTCGACTATCATGTCAGCCAGATCTTTGGCATCCTTCTGTCTTGCATGTTTGAAAGCGCTTGGTCCTATTTCGAAGCCCATCTTCGGGTTATCGCTCAATTTTTTTGCAGTTCCAAAATCAATTAAAACAATGTCTGGATAGCCACCGTGCGGGTCTGCCCGCTGCTCACGGATCATCACATTGTCTTTCTTAATGTCAGAATGAGCCCACCCAAGGATCTCGTGCATGTATTTTAGCGACGTCGCAAGTTCCAAAAATATGTGGTAGATGACAGGTATTGGAATAAGATAATGTCGTGGTAACTGTCCTAGCTTTCCTGGCCTCAAGACACTGTCTGCTATTTCTATCATACCGTCTTCTTCACCTTGCCTACTAAAGCAAAGATGGAGTGTCCTCAGCGAAATTCCATGTATGACTTCTATAGCTGTCCACATACGCTCATCTACCACTTCCTTCCCTCCGATGAAGTGCTTAACTTTGATTGGATCTTTCGCAGAGCCTAGTAATGCTGGGAAATTAGCGCTTATTTTGGCATCACTGGAGTCATCCTTAAGCACCGATTTCAAGTTCAACGTCAACGACTGGTAAAACTCTCTCTCCGCTTCGAAGGCGCGCCGTCCGTCTGAACTGCAAAAATACACTTTGATGGCCACAAGACCATATCGTTTCAATGAATCGGGCGTATAGCTAGCCTTTTTTTGGGAACACTGCTCTTCAGTAGCGGTCCCATCTAACATTCCCACATCCAAAGTTCCATTCCGTATTTTGCCAGCAATTTCAGCTATTATTCCCACATGTATGGTTCCAGAGCCACCATGAGCAATCTGTTTGTAGATTTCAAAGCGGTCAATTTTCCTAACGCTCGCAAGGCCATCCCTATTCCAATTTGGTATTAGGCTTGACATGCTACAGAAGACTTAAATTTTGTATTCGGGAATTCTTAGGCAATGAAGTAATTTGATGAGATTTTCTGATAAGGGCGATGAAGTGGTATAAACGAGGCTTGATATATGCCATCGTGGATACAAATAATGGTGTGCGATGAGTCTTTAGCTCGTAGAATCAGTCATGATCCCTTGTATGCACGTGTTTAGCAGTCATTCATTGTATTAGTATGTGCGTCTTGTCAAGGGGCATGACTTTGTGTGATCGCAGAGTGACACGCGCTGCTCTGAGTTTCGTCAAGCGCTGACTACAATATTAATCGTAGTATCAAGATAGATTCTTTGACGCGAACAAAAAGTGATAAAGCCACGATAAAGAGGTCGTACGAAATTGTGAAGAGGGGCTTGTGATGGCTTACTCAATAGTATGACTCCACTACAAAGACGCTAGTTTAGGGCTATGATACTTCTTATCCGACCCAACCCGGACGAAATAGATGCCTATTCCGTAGCGGCAAAGATGATAATTTATGTTATTATTTGAAATTGCATGGATTAAGACAACTCCATTGCCATCATGTCTAACAACGTCCTTAATGTCATCATGAAGCAAATGGGTCCAGAGCATTCGATTACTTATCAGAGAAGTCTCTCCATTATAGATGTCAATTGCCCAATATCATAGAAGTGGACTGTTAGTGAGAGTCAATGCCTAGCTCTAACACAAGTTCACTGGCATTTCTGCTCTGATTTGATCCCCGAGTTGTGCGTCGTGATGTACAATTTTCGAATTGATAGTTGGCATAGCTCACATGAACTCATTGAAACGGTATATAGAAAGACGAATAGCACATATTGTATGGGCTATATTGGCTAATAGATGTCACAGTAGCAAGCTTGATAGCCTTAGCTCAAATCTGCACGATACGTTCACCCATTGCCTCCACAAACGCCTGAGAATACTCCTCGGTAGCTGATGCCGAACTTTTTGACTAAAGCCTGTAATATTCTAAGTACATTTAAATGATCATCTCAAGCCTTTGAAATATGATTCCGAGCCATCAGTATTTTAGCTAGCCAATGCACAGTGATACCCCATTACGTACATCAGTTACAATATAGGTATTCTTAGTTAGCCTTCTATTAGGCCGAGGCATAGAACACAAGAGGCCAAGATTTAAGAATCTGAGGGCGAGCCGCTGCTGATAAGGCCAATAATACGAAATGCTTGCACAGACGTCGATGGCTGTCTCGAATCCGTGACCATGGGAGCCGCCGCGCACTCCACTCCGGTTCATGCTACTCCTACAGAACAGAAACATGTATCCCTTTTGACTTGCACCAATAAGCATTTGCAGAGTTACTTCAAATCGTGTAATCACAACCTTTGATAGAACTAATTATAACCTGTCATTAAACCTAGAACATCTCCGCTAACGCCACTCCCGCCCGAGATGAAGTACCATACGGTCTCAGCCGGGCCTTCGAATTCCAAACACTAGTTCTTATGAAACGCGTGAAAGGAAATAATACCGCGGTGATCCACCAAGCAATCTAGTGGTCCTAGCGCCCCGGCACCTCGAACGACACAGGTGATGCGAAAAAATCCGAGATGTTTCGTTGTCCCACTCTGAAGCGTTTAAGGCTAGTCGACCACGCTAAGTTCTACACGGTTTTTATAAGCTCACGCCACCGGACAGTGCTTGTATGGCTGTTCGAATAAGATATGGCGATTCTTATTATACCGCTGTGACGGCATATATATGGCCACCATCACCCGGCATAACACCCGCACACCTCGACCACAGCATCACAATCACTAACATTCATCCACTAGCCTGAAGCCCTCATTCAGCCTCGCTGGATCATCGCACATCATCTCATTCTCTCACATTAGTATACTGCGCGTTGATTCGCTATAGCGCGCATGAAACACCAGGAACAGGGATATGTATTAGCCACAACCCTAACGAACGTTGTTACAGAACATATTGCAGAATTATGCGGCACTCGGCTGTGCATAAAAATAGGCGCGGGGACAGCCCTCGTATGCCTATCGATAGGGTCGTATTGCCCGGTGGGATTCACTGAGATACGCCCAGCGAGTATGCCGTGAGTAAGCAAACGCGTATTTGAATGCGAGGGGCCCTGAAGATGGCGCGACTTGGGGTTCTGTTCTTCATCTCGTATCATGTCTTGCGTTGATTGATTTTGTAATTCGTTTCTTGTCGCTCCTTTTTGATTAGCTTCAAGTCGTATGCCAAAGGCTATACACGTTCACTCTTTGCTCGACGGAAGAATCTACTCACTTCCTAAGACTTGCACAATGGCTGCTCTAGCAGACATGCTGGCTGTTGCTTCGGACGCACAGCCCGCCACTCCTTGCACAAAAGTGCCTTCGATTTCCAATCATATTGGAGACAGTAAGCATGAGGCCAGCATTAGGGACCGCGACTCTGGTGTCTTCCTGTCAGACACAGAGAATTTGTCTCCTGTGTCACGACCCTCATCTATCAAATCTTTGAATCGCTCCGCTTCGGTAAAATCGGCAGCAGCAACATCAGAGCGCCACGACTCGATCGCACGCCGTCTCCGCCGTCCCGCAGAACTCAAGCTAGGCATGAATGCGACAGCGGACCATTCGAAACCCAAGTCCGAGCTTGAACTGCGGTACGACTTGATTCGCAACTCGCAAAACCAGAATAAAGCTGCACTGAGATCGCCAACACAGCTTCTAAAAGATCGACTGAATCTTTCCCCAAAAAAGACTCATCATGAAGAGAAATCCCGCTTCTTCACGCCTCCGAAGCCAATGCTCAATGGGTGTATTCTGCCTGGTCCCGCTCAGCAAATGGGAGCGTTCACAGGTTCTTCCGTGCGGGCACGGACCGAGAAGAATCAGAGGCCTGCGTGGTGGTGTAAGTTCGACAAGCTCGTAGTATTTGACGGCTTTGAACAGGACATCGATGGAGAAGTAAAGTTCAAAACAAGGTCGAGCAAGGGTTTGACGATTGCGCGTAGGCGTGGTGAAACTGAAACCGTGGTCATCCCGATGAGATGCGCGCATTGTCAGGAAATGCTGAACCGGACTGAATGGAAGTACGATATCCAGGTATGCAAGAGGGGAGTGTGCTGGGACTGTAGAGAAAGGTGTCGGTGGGAGATGCAGGAAGAACAGATGCTTGCTGTCGAGAAAATCGAGAGGGAAGAGGCCAAATTTGAAGGAAATAAAGCAAGAACGGACAGTGTTTTGGAAGATAGTAACATGCAAGAGGAGGAACTGTTAGCCAAGATTGGTATCGAGCAGCAACTCAGGACGCCAATCGAAACAGTCGGAGGTATTGAGGAGCGACTGGAAGACGCGGAGACGATAGAGACACTGAAAGAGGCACGTGTATGATGGAAAGATCAAAAGCCCTCTGGAAGGCACTCCTCCTCATTCTTTGTACATAACTTTTACTTTTTGTTTCCTACAATAGATGGACGTTACCTGAGAAGTATTTGAAAATGTACTGTCTCATAGGGTTCCTCACGGCTGCAGCGCATAGGAGACATCAGCTAGTCCAAGTCCATTGCATCATCCATAAATTCATATGGAATGTCTGCCATATCCATTACGTTGTACGATTCGAGGGTCTCAAAATCTTGACTCTTGACCTTAGTTAGATCAGCGTCTGGGCGGGCTTGAACGACGCCATGAGCGTGTTCACAGCCTGTCAGCAGAAGGTTCAACATCTTGTTTAAGTCCAAGTCGACTAGACGAACGTTCTTGGCTGAGTTTGTAGCTCCACTGTAGCTGCTAGTCTTAGAGACGGTCTCGTCCGCATCCTTCCAAGCATTGCGGTAGTCCTTAGCAAGTCCTAGCTGAACACGAACTTCCTGATTCCCAAGAGAGGCATGCAGCGGACAAGCCTCATCATCTAGCGCTTCGAGAAGGTTAGCATGGAAAGCATGCCAAGGTACTGGCTTGGTTCTGTGCAAATCGGGATTTGTTATGTAGGCCAGGGGGTTAAAGTTTATGTGTGATGTATTACCAGAAACGTGAATGCCCATAATGTCAAGTGAAATGGTGATGAATCGCTCCAGAAGTGTATAAAACTCAAAAAAGTCCACCTTGAACATGGCCTCTGCTTGCTTCTGGTGGTCGTTAGCTCTAACTTGCAGCCAAGAGAGCAAAGCAAGTCCGCACGCTATCTGTGCCCCGCATGAACGCATACTGCCTCTCTATCTGCATGGAAAAAGCATCGTCATGAGTCGCCTCGGCATATTGAATCTCTGCGGCTCTACGATAGGATCCCACCAGAGATTCGGCTTTCCACAGCAGGCGCTTCAGTAGACGCGTCAGTTTAGCCTTATCTTGCTTGAGTTTTTCCGCTTTTGAGATGGCAAGCCGCTCGATGGGCGTCTTCGGCGCGTATTTTGAATCTCGAAGTGACATTGCGACTGGATCGAGGGCGGACGAAGCGTAGTTGTGTTTTGTCGTGTTAGGTGCGAGGTAGAGAGACTACGATACGAGGTTCGAGCGCGCGAGCAGAGCCGGAAGTTTATAGGAAGTGTAGTTATGTAACATGATAAGCAGCGACAATAGCAGCATTTCATGAGCGGCAGTGAAAGATCGAGCGGCAGCAAAGAGGTACTCATTGAACAAAGTTGAACGACTTGGTGTTCTGTATGACTCAGCAACCTAACGCCACTAATAAGACGCGACGCGACGGACTAACCTCCGTAACCTCGTCATTCACCGCCGAAACCCCTCATAATGTGTAGTGTCGAATCTAGTTTAAGCCACAAGAATCGGGCTCGTTACCAAAAAGCCAGCTTTGATTTGCATCGTGTATCCGCAATCCTATAATCACTGAGCTGTTGTGATAAACGTATCTTTGAAAGCAGTGCCAACGAAAAACACAGAATAAGTATGCCACGAAAAGGTCCTGGACTGACGAATTCAGCTTATATATAGACTTAACGGACATCTGTTGGCTCTGTATACTGTCCGAATATGTATTCATGTCGTGTAGTTTAAGGAAATTTGGAAAGAGCTTAGTTATATAGGTATCTGTCTAACGTCAGATGTAACACATTCGTAGACAATCGTGAATTTTTTTGAAAGATTGGACGTACATTTCATAACCTATCACCATTCACAAAAAGAATTAAGGTTGGTAATCAATATCTCTTCGATTATGTGTTTCACATTTATAAGATCGATCCCTCGTTCTTTACAGGATCGGGATCTTGTTCCAATATCTAGTCCATCTTAGGACATAGGATACTATGCCCCTATAGCTCCCACTTCTATGTTCCTCCATTCATTCCACTTGTGTTTTCATTGGGAGCGTTCTGGCCGTTAGCGGTGCCACTAACGGCACCGTTTGGTGTGCCATTGGTAGAACCATGGCCGTTTACGGTACCCTCTAGCCCGCTCGTGCTGCGGTTCATCCGGGTGACTGTTTGAGAGTTAGGGCTCATCACCCTGCCCACTTTCGACTGAAGTCTCATTACTGGTGTCTACCAAATCGAGCTGGCTGCCGAATTGGTTTTGGTGACTCGGGACGGGAGTCGGGCCGACGTCGATGTTCTGTCGAGTGGCTGGGTCAAGGATTTTGTACCCTAAGACATTTCAGTAAAGTGTCTTCGGTTTGAAGACCATCAATGGAACTTACCGGTCTCAAAATAGTACCGGGCTTCGGTCAACGTGACCAAAATGTCTTGGCCGGCTATGCGAACCAAGTAGGAGGGCGCACTTGGGTTCTCTTGCAGCAGTCGCTTGAGAGGCTCGGATTGTATTGGTAGTGTGCTGAGGTTGGACATGATTGAGGAACGAAAGTTGTCTAGTAAAGGTGTATGAGAAGAGGAAGAGAAGGGAGGGGGGGCGTTGAGGTCGAATTATATACTGGAGAGTTTGCCTCGATAATTTGCGTTTGCCAGTTTCCCTATTAACAGTTATTCATGGTAAAGGTAAAGAACTAAAGCGTTTGTCAATAGGTATAATAGGAATAGCCCCACCCACGAACTCCTGTTCACCCCCGGGTAAACACTCTCCATTCTAGTTCACATCAGTATAGGAATATATCACCAAATTGGATACTGAAACAGACCCATGCCGTGCTCTTGGAGATACTTTTTGGTTTTTCAATAAAAAAACTGTGTATCGGAGTGATTGAGGATGATTCTCCTAGGACAATCCCCTATGTTTTGGGAATATTTGCAACCGCGCATTGTAGAATCTTAGCTTGCTTCAGTGTGCTTTTGGCCATAACATCTGTTTGCTTTTCTTAGTGAAGAAATATTGCTATTTTAACAATGCTAAGACATTGAACTTGTCATAATGCTTGTTCAATAAGAGAAACGACCAATAGACTATGATTCACGTTAAGCATAATCCAGGTAGCTCACGTTCTGAAAGCACGTGAAGCACTCATGTTGTGTAAGCGCAGTGAACACCTATTACCAACTCGAGCTTCTCGACGTTAGCTATATGAAATCGAACTGCATAAGCAAGCAAGTAAAAGAAGAGCATACATATAGCAAACGCCAGTACGCTTGCTTGAGCAGACTGATGCCACTACATCGTCACTATTCTCGAATCTCGCCGTCAGCTCCCCACCCAAGTACAAACACCATAACGACTCAACATCTGACCTACAACCACAAACCCTCCTATAGCGGGACTCGCACTGATCACGTACAGAATCCCCCGCAACACAGGACCATACTGTCCCTCCTTAGTAAGCATCGCCTCTTTACCCTCCTGATCAAACACCCACCAAATCCCACTGAACGCACCCAACAGGAGCCATTGCATGGTATATGCTTTCCAGGTTGATGATTCGGAAATAGGGATGGCCCCGACTTGAAAACGCGACATGACACCGTATATAGCCAGCGGTATCAGGGAGATAACAGTAGTAATAGCGTACTTTGCAACCTTCCACCGAATTGGGTGACACAATGGTATGGGTGCAAAGCTAGGAATCCAATCGCGGCGTTTGATGAGCGGGAACGGCTTTTGAAGGCGGATATCTCTGAGGCAGTATAAATAAGGCAGGCAGTCGGAGGTTGAAGACGGCCATCCGCGCTTAAGCGCGTTACAGCACGGAATCAACACGACGTCTTCGTTTGCTTTGCCGGTGTAGTCAAGCTTGGGCGGCAACGCCTGGACGCTGCGGAATTGCAGCGTTGATGTAGAGCAAACTGAGGGACACTTTTCGGGAATTCGATGACAAATGGGGTTGGCGATATGATATCTCGGGGTTAATGAAATTGCGAAGTTCGCAATGCAGTTGCCGTGCACGTCTGCCGAAAAATGAAGGTCCTCAGCATTGTGCACCTGGCCTGCACATTCCAAATGGCAAGTCGATATCTCCTCACTTACAGTACCAACACTGCCCTCAAAAACACCACCTCTTCTACGAGCCTCCCTCATGATTCCGTTCTCAACCATGTACAGAGAGGCATAATCCGGCCGGCAGATATTTCCAATCAGGTTGATACATGACATAACCGCATAAGGTGCAACGGTAAGGCCGAAAGCGGCATAGCCAAACTGCTCAATTTGGTCTCCACGCGATCTATACAAGGTGGCGATAGCATAGCAGGACTGTACGAGGGCGACCAGTGCCTTCATGAAATTATGAGTCGCAGATACCTCTAAAACCAAACTGGGGCTGATTGGAGCAAGAAACTGGGTATCTGAAGGGACTACCGCGAAGCGATATCCTTTGGGTAGTTCATAGGTTCCATGAATGACTTGCCTGTTTACATACACAGGGGATCCGAATTTTGATTTGATCCAGGGCGGGGAATACGTCGAAATCAGTACATGGCGTAGGTCAGATGCTTCAATTTCTCTTGTCGTTGATTTTTGAAGTCCAGTCTCTTCCTGTACGTCTTGACCCTCTCTGAAAATTGCGTCCCTTACTTCATCGCCATCGACAGGAAACCAGTCTTTGCCCCTCACAACCATACATAGCGCCCCGCTCCTAGCCGCTTTCTTCAAATCATCGTTTCGCACAAAAACAGCTCCACAGAAGATGGCTTCTATGCCGCGATAGAGCCCCAGCGCAGGGAACATTAGACTGCCGATGACGGAGGCAGTAAAGTCGTCTGAACGCTCGCCTGGGCGTGTGAGGACAGTCGCTGCGTGCGCAACATAATTGAAGAGATAGAAAAATATCACATCCGACCATCTCGTTGGCGTGCACAGTAGTCCTGGGGTCCCATGATTAGATGTTCCTATTGGGAGAGGTAATGTGATATCTTGGAGAGGAAGAGCAAGAGTTGTACGGGCTAAGATACAGAGGTGGATGGCGCCCTGTAGGACGGAAGAGCGTAGGGGAGCCATGATGACTCCATACACCCAAAGAAAGAAGGAAAGGAGATGAGATACAGGAAGTCATGCCTGAAGGCATGATCGAGTGCGACGTTGAGTCTGCCTTGACGGCTTTTGATATAGGTGCGTGTGATTCGCCAACTAATGCCGATCTCGTATTAACATCCACTCATCGCATGTTTTCCCCGCCATGCATGGTTAGCGTCCTGCAAGTGCGGGAAAGCACTGCCTCCCTCGTGTTCACAACACATCCCACCTCAGCTCATGCTGTTGTCAAGTAAAAACTTAAATACACTCATTTCGTCTCCTATCCGCGCATAGTCCAACTGCAATGTTACGTTGTGGCTCTTACATCAAGTTTGAGCTCAAGGTGAGCTAACCCCACCGTATTGTCTGCCGAACCATCTTTAGGTCTTTTAATGGCTGCTGGTCATCTGCTCTGACAGCGAAGAACCGCTCCCAATGATCCTCTCTCTGCCTCAAAATTATAAGAAGGTGTTCAAGCTTCCGTTGGTCGCCGCTTTTTCTCAGTAGGTCGTAGATCGGTTCGTATGGATTCTCGAGATCAAATAAAGTATACCAGGAGGGCCTAATATGCAGCGCAAGCAAATTGTCGTCGTCGCTCAAATTTTGTATCGAAGCAGTGTGCTTGATGTGCCTGCTTGACTTGTGCCACCAGCCCCCGTCTTTCCGCTCAAATGATAAATCGAATCTACAAGGTTCAAATGGATCTGGTATATTAGAATCCACCTCACCATCAAAGACTTGCTTGAATCGTATGGGGGTGGTGTATGCAGTAACGTGTATGAAAGGCCGTAGGAGATCGCTAATGCCGTATTTGTAGAGCTCATAATTCTGTTGATATTCGTTCCAGGAAATGCGTGCGCCAGAGACAAGCTCTATCTCTACATGCATGTCCGGTTCTGCTGTCGGATGATGGACACTGCTTATTTCAACTTTGTGAATATTTGCCTGCTCGCGCATATCTTCAAGTATGCCGACATTTGGTTGTGCTACAATGCCGAACCAGCCGGTCCATGACCAACTTGGAAATCCTGGCCGACGTGCCAGCCAATCTGACATATCGTCTGCGTCGGCGGTCTGCCAGAGAAGGCTTGAAGACAACGAGGGGAAGAAATACCAGACATCGTTTACAAATGCCGGCCTGTGTGCAACAAATGGCAATCCCCACAGATGTCTCATATTATACTCCTTCTCGAAAACACTGAACACGCCAAGGAAAGCCCTTATAATGTCGTTGGGAAAGGTAAGTTGGCGTGGGGAATAACTCCTAATGCATTCATAAACATTGAAAGGTCGACTAGGAAAAGCGTCTGCGGAGTACATGTATTCTTCATGTAAATCTCTTGGGATTGAAGGATTTGCAAGCGGAAATGTAAGCTCACTGTCGACTAAACCAGGGCGCTCAAAATATAGTTGCCAATAGGTAAAATAAAGTAGTCTTCTAGCGAGTCTAGCTTCTTGGTACGTCCAGCCCCGTTCAGACCATATACTTGTTGTTACGTCGAGGCTGGTAGGCATGAGGCGAAATTCTCCGTGGCTACTCATATGTCAACTTTGAAAATTTCACTTTCCAACTCATTATCTTCCTGTTAGACCTGTGTAACTTCAAACTTTCGATTCGAATTAAGAGACAACAAAGTCGACTTACCGTCCAAGATTGAATGATGGGCACGTAAGACGAGGCCGGCTGATCCCTGGTAACCCACGTTGGGGATCCCCAGAAGCACATGCAACAAGTGTTAGAGCTGAACCGGAGTAAATAAGATTCATCTGCTGGATTTGACTCATGCGTTGTCTGAGGTTTGATTGTGGAATGCAATATCGGTCGATCCAAAGGTAGCGAAATCCAAGTGATGAGCATACAGACATCGCGTCTCTTATTGTCTGCGGGATTTGATCTGGTAACTTGGAGTCATTTAAGCCTTCTTCTACATTCGTAGATCTAGGCCCCCATACATAGCTAAGTGTCACATAATCTGCTCCATCAGGAGCTAATACAAGAGAATTAGTTTCGCAGTCAATGACTGTTAACTGAACGCCATCTTGAAGCAATCCTGGCGTGTTTCCGAGAACTGGATTTTGAAGCCAGCTCCTTACTATATTGAAGTCTATTAATGGAGGAATAGCCTCGTAGGGATGTAGCCACTTAGTTGGGAGCAAATACCACGGAATCCATGATAGCGGCTTGATATTGTATTGGAGACTCATCATCTTTATTTCTTCATCCTTTGGTATCCGAGAAATCTTCCGTGTGACCCCTCTAAATTGAAACCAGTCCAGTGGTTCGTATTGAACGTATATATCCGACGTCGTGTCATGAGATTCTGGGGGTAGACAGGCGAAGAGGCAGCGGCAAATATCACAGTCATTAGTACTCCAGGTACTAGGAGGACCGAGTATAGAGGCTGGAGCGCCGTCTTGAATTTCGGCTTCAAGGTCTTCATCAAATAGTTTGGAGCACCTTTGGCAAAGGGTCTGCGATCCGGGATATGTGGACAGCGACATTAAGAATACGAGCCTGTGTTGAGATTACGAGGGAGCGGTAAAAAGGCAAAGACAACAATTGATTTGCTAAGAAGCCCAGGTATAGTGAATACTCACCTATCATTAGATACTCGACAGCGTAACGTCATTGATGGACACGACCGAATGCGCACAGGCTAGAAATTCGAGTTAATTACCTTTGGGCTTGCGCTAAGCCTATCCGGTTAAGACTCGCATCCTGTCGCTTAAGCTCTCCATTATAGCCCGCGTCGCCCCTATTGTATACCGTGTATTAATTACATCTTCTACGTTAGCTTTTATTTCTTCACGTTCTTCTCGTAAGAAAGAGAATATACAAGAAGTCCAGGGATCTAGAAAGCGGAGCCTATAGGAGGCCTCGCTAAGCGCCCTTTTTTCTATTCTAATTTTCTCATTTTGATTTATTTTTTTCTTAAAGAAATATTAACAAAGCTCAGAAATCTTTAGTGGAGATTTGTACTTAAGACAAACGTCTTAGGTCGTTTCAGGCATCGAAACATATGAGAAACTTTAAGGGACTAGTATGTGAATTTACTGAACGTGAAATTCGGACAATGAGAGGACAATGGTTACTGGGCTGTGAGTAAAGCCCAGCATGCACTGTTTGGAAAGCCAAATAACTATCCTCGAAGGTAAACAATCTCAAAGTGTGGCCGAAGAAATCGAATTGACCGATCGTGCATGCAATCTATGATAAAAATATCTTGTAAATATCGGTCTATAAGGGACCAATCAAGTCTTCTGATGTTAACATCACATCTCATGTAGACTTAAAAATGGAGGAACTAGATGGATAGATTTCCGTCTTCCCGCAAATCAATTGATTGCCACACTACTTACTAGCATCTCTCCAGTGAAAGTTGAACTTGACCATGTTTTTAGGGACCAGAATTGTTCGAATACCGTTTTGAAAGTTCGTTTTCCGTGTAGGGCTGCTTATTTTGTCATATCTTTGTAGCATTCTTACTAAAACGTAAGCTGTCTCGATAGTTGCATGCTGTTCTGAATAGATTGTTAGTCCAATGGTCTGTGAAATTGTATAACCCAAATCGAATGAGCATCGGAAGTGCACAATTCTAAACAATAAATCTAGGAAACAAGAACTAGGGAACAAATATGGGAGGGAAAACCTGCAAAGGATAGTTCTATGAGGAGACTCTTTAACTTACGCCCTAAACACGTCTGTGGGCCTCCATGGAAGGGTATGTACTCCCAGCCAGCTTTTCTACCTTTCCATCTCTCAGGCTTAAATTCCCAAGCATCTGGACCCCAAAGCTCTTCGCGTCTATGCATAAGATATGTGTTGAATGCTACACTTGTGCCTTTTTGTACAGCAACTGGACTTTTACCGTCAACCCCACCACCAGTAGGAAGAACAGTGTCCACGAAGGCCTTTCGTGCGTTCAGCGGTCCCGTTGGATATAGCCGGAAGACTTCGAGAACCACATATTGGAGATACGCACACGAACGCAAGTTCTCGTGTGTTACGGGAGCTAGCGGTGCGTTTTCTGTCCCGAATGTACTCACTACTATTTTACTAAGGTGATTAAAAACCTCTTGGTGTGCCTCAAGTAGAATGAAGGCCCATGTCAAAGTAGCGGCCGTTGTGTCGCGCCCCGCCACAAGCAACTGGAGCACTTGGTTTCGAAGAGCAACTTTATCAGTGTATGAGCCGATGAGATCAGATATCAGGCCAAACTTTCTTTCGTCCTTGTCTTTTTTGTCACGCATATCCGCGGCTTCCGCATGTGCTACAGCCCTTCTAATATATTCGTCAGTATAACATTTAATCTTGTAGCATGCGAGGCGAAAAGTAAGACCATCAGCCAGAAACCAGAGGTTGCCTAATTTTAGGCGCAATGCAACATAGTCGAGTGCGGCATCGAAGGCTGTTGCAAAATCATCCAGTATGGTCATGTACAAGCCCAGGAGACTTTTTGGCGCTCTCTCTTTCCCTCCATTTTTTACCTCCTCCATAAAAGCCTCATGAGACTCAGTGCTTGTACCAAACATGAATTCTGTTGCCGAATCCAGTGTAAAGCGATTAAATATCAACAAGAGCTCAATTGAATCTGTCCAGCCAGGTTCGGCACCATTGTGTAACTCTATTGCTTCAAATACGTGCTGCATATGCACATTCAACTTTGACACATCTTTTACTCGTTTTCCTGAGAACTGTGCCCTAACAAGACTTCGACTATGAGCCCATGCTTCCCCGTTGCTGGTAAAGACACCCCGTCCCATAACTGGATTCAAGGCTTGTGGCATCGTCGGTCCGCGATAATAATCGGTGAATCGTGTTGATAGCATCGTTTTCACGTTCTCAGGCTCGATGGTGTATATCACTTTTGCGCGTCCAGTCCAGGTATCGATAATTGCATGAGTTGGTCCATTTTTCAGGAAGACTTGGTTCATGTAGTCGTTAAAGACGTCGCTACGTTGGTTGAGTCGCTTCCATTTGTGGTTTATGCCAGCAAGAAAAGAAGACCTAATAGCTGCTGCTGGTGCACAATCATGTTCACGAGCAAATGATTGAAAGCGCCGCCAAAGAACGGTATTTCGTGCGAATCTTATTGCAGCACAAAGGGTTAATGTAATTATAGTAATAAAGAAGAGGCTGACGAATGCGTGATTCTGAATTGCACCCTCAATGCTCGTCATACTGTAGGCCTAGTCTTCCATTGTACAAAACGCGATGCTTCCTCATGACTATATATGGCTATCCCTACGAAGCTGATGCTATGGCGGCCTTAGGTCGTATATCATGGACGGTCAATATAGATTAAGTGCCACACCATCGTTGTTAGTGTGTATCCTAACACATTAGTGGCTCATCGCTTGCTCATCGTGTGACAAGGCCCGCGAGTAAAAACACCGAGATAAGTTCCGTGAGCGCTTTGATTGCTATGGGGAGGACGCCTAAATTCAACCCCGCTGTTTCTTCGCGTCTCGACGGCAGCCACCTCACTGACTATGTACACCCTGAAATGCAACACAATCTTTTAGTAAGGGTGGTAACCTTGCAGAAATAGAGAAAATGCACCTTATCTTGTCTCACAGATCATGCGGCTAGCGCGCTCCGCATGCCGCAGTGGCGACACTTCGTAGCTATCAACGTTGAGTTTCCAGGCATTATTCGAATGGGTTAGTTGGTTTAGGACAAGTTTTAAGGCAGTGTAACCAAGTAGGTACCCCGCTTTGTTCAGGACATTTTGATCAAGGGTTTTAAAGAAAAACCAGAGATTTTGTCAAGGATGGGCGCTTTAAAGCGGAATGACCGGCAACGGCGTGAAGACACTTTATGCAACAACGGGTGGTGGGCCGTATCTTGAGAGCCATTCTGTGATAAAGAACTCGTGGGATACGTCTTATCTATTCTCATGGATATTCGCGACCGAAAGTAATGATCGCGTCCTTATTCTACATCCGCGGGATCCGAATCCAAATACGAGAGGTAATACATCGGATGCTCTTACATGTTAGACAGGTCACAGCGAGCCAACAGTATAAGTGAATGATAACCTACTTTAGCTGTTAACAACCCGATGTTGAATGCCCAAAATTAAAGAAGTTGAACGTTTCCTTAAAATCATGGCATGGTATAATTCGTCGTCAGCTACATCATGCGCCATAGCCTGCGTAATCACGCTATCTAACCAGCTATAGATTATGTGCAGCTTACGAACCTGGTCACCGTATATTCAATGACGGCACATCTCATAAACTTTTTAGCCATGCTTTGATTGTTGGCGGAATATGCCTAGTATCTCTAGTGCATTCTTCTTAACATCCATATATCCCGACAGCTTCAGGGATGAACCTGAAGTTAAATTATGCTATCCCTAGCTTAAGGGCAACCGGCAGAGGTATGTTCACCATTGGGTAGTAACATTTCACCGTTCTTTTGCTCACAACTTCTGTTTCCCCTCAAGCAAAGTCGTCCATTGTCCCTGTTCTTCATAATTTTTGGCCTCCAAATTATCTTGCCAATAACTATCAGACATCCAAAGCCGAGGAGCGACTATGTGCTGAAAACTTAGCTGCATAAGGCGCCTTGCGGCAGAAGCTAGATTCTTTCATCGGCGAAGAATTGCTACGCTCCGAGTTTGCTCGAAATAGTTCGTTGTAGACAACACAAGGCAGGCCTTTCTCAAGCGCTCATAAGCTAGCACTCGTTTTACAAACTAGGATCCTGGCGTAGAGTGGACTCAAGAACAAAAAGCCTCGCAAGCAAATTTAACAGGTTAGAATTGAAAAGGGAGAATGCAAATGCGGAATCTCGCTAGGAACATCATACAAAGACCTTGGCAGTTCAATAAGACTTCTGACCTCCAAGCCTTGGTCCACACCAAGCATAAGATTTGTTACATTAAAGCGTAAAAGTCACTTTTATAGTGTCTGAAGGCGTGACGAGGAAGGTTCAAAGTTAACGCACTCTTTTTACTCAACGATGAAAGGCCATCCACGTTCAATTTCTATGGGACGTCAAATGGCGTTACACTTTCCTATCGGCCTGTATTGGTTGCGTTTTTTTCTATAAAGCATAAGCTTGGTTATCTTACTACAGTGTTAGGGCTTTTCAAGTGTGAAGGTTCAAACTCGGAAAGTCTTCAGCAACGTGAAGATCATATTGTGTGTAAATACACAATAGATACTTTTATGAGGTTGGCTCTTCAATGGGCTAAGTTTTCTAGTACATTTCTACACAAATCATTTGGCTCTTATCAACTGAGAGCGGGCACTGTAGTTTGGGTCATATTCTGTTGTTTGTCTCCGAGATACCATAATCGGCAGAAAATCAGTTTGAGGCAGCTGAACTGGTATAAAAAAGTCACAAATGGTAGGTAGGACACAAACAGACAAGCTACTTGGCAAAGGCCCTTATTGCTACAAAAGGAGCGTACTTGCAACCGAGCTGTGGAAAATTTCCAATTCAGACACGATCTGTTCCGTCTGTGTTATGTATTACCTGTCACTCACTACCTTCATCTCTCTCAGAGCCAACGCACCGTCGATGGGAAACCACAGGTTTTCCTGATCGTATATATACCAGCCAGGATAACCGCCATCCTACCAACACTTCCTATCTCACCAGTGAATTCCGCAACGCCTTATCCGCCACCAACATGACACTGCCTGACAAACTCCTGTTTCCCCTAAGCAAGGTCACGAGCTTATCACGCTCCCGCTATACATAAGCCCTGCCGACGACCTTCTGTCCGTCTGGTCGTCTACCTCCTTCAACGCGAGCATGGCTCCGAAGAAGGAGGCTTTCGCTGCAACCAGTAGCTCAACCCGACTCTCCTCTCATAAGGAAACCGCCCCTACTTCCCGACCCACCCTGAAATCCAGCGACAAGTCCTCAGGCGCTTCGAAAGAGGACATCACTCGCTTCACTGCGATCAAGTCTGCGAGCGGCCGCGACTACAGCAAGGCAAAAGGTGTGGCACGCGTCCTCAAGCTGTCAGCACGGAAGAAGAAGTACACCTCGTTCCACGCTGGGCTCACTGTAGGGCCATGGGATGATAAGGAGGATCAAAGCACGCAGTTGGAAGAAAAAGAAGTGATGGATGCGTCAGACAAGGGCCTTGACAAGGAGGAGAGCAAGGTGTGGAGGTCCAAACGCCTCGCAAATATGACGAAGCCTTCAGGGAGCCAGGCTTGAGGGTCGCGTGGTTCGTCAAGGTAGGCTTTCGATTAGCTTCTTTCTGGGTCTTTGCTGACGATGGGTGAGTACATCGGTCGGAATGAGTGTCGTTTTGGGGGTCTTTCAACGCTATGGACGACGCATGGAAGTCCCTGGGCCTATAGTCGGTCTGAATGAGTTTTACATACACGTATCGTAAGCAGTGGATGCTATAGTCCTGATGTATATGTTTTGATATTTCAAACCTTCCCAGAACCTGTCGCTTGCACTAGAGATGTGAGGCCTTTGTGTTGATTAACTGTTAGGGCCCCAAAACTATGCGCGAACAAACCATGCATTCGAAGTCACCATCCCCAACTCTTTCTGCAAGCTCACCAGTGCTTGAAATTCTCCAAGTGCAGCGATAATTGTTATAAAGTTGAAGAGCCTGTACTTGATCGCGCATCCTCCCCTTTAAAACTCCCGAAGTCGCAATTACGGCCCCCTTGTAGTATACGGATTGACAAAAATGAATGGAGCCCTCTCGCGCTTACTTCTCCGCACCCAATAGCCCATCGCCTTCTACTAGGACAGTGCTATCCTCCACCTTATCGCTCGCCTCCGTCGGCTGGGCTACCTGCCTGCCCTTCCACCCAGCCATCAGTCCCTTGAGTCCCTTACGGAAACCATACTGCATCCAAACAGGCAGACTCCTGATCCTGGGCACAATTCCCCACGTCGTCTCCGGCAGCAGAAGATGCGCACTCTTGCCCTTTAGTACAGTCTTCACAATCTCCTCGGCTACGGTCTCAGGGTACAAAGACGCACCGCCGAAGCCCTCGAAGAGCTTTGTCCGTGTATATCCTTGGCACATGACCACTGTGCGCACCTTATCGGCCTTATAGTGCGTGATAAGCTCGGCAGAGAGCCCCTCGTGGAAAGAAAGTGCCGCGGCCTTGGACGCTGCGTAATCGACCATTGAGGAGGCGGTCAGGTAAGCGGCGAGCGAAGCTACAGTCACGATCATGCCATGGTTTTTCTCAATCATGCTGGGAAGGAATTGCTGCGCGAGGAAATAGTGCGAAATGGAGTTGACATTGAAGGTGAGGTGAATGTCGAACTCGGTGGAGTCGAGGATGGTCTTGCCGCGCGCGCAGCCCGCATTGTTGATCAGAACCGTAGGGTTGCCATACACGGCGCGGATGGCGGAGGCGGCTGAGACGATGGACGCTGGCGACGCTAAGTCGCAATGGAAGTACTTCACAGACGGCGGAGCTGAAGTCACGTTAGCTGTCACCTTCAGGTTCGGTCAGACTGGTGCGCACCCTCGTAGGTCAACTTCTGCACGTCCAGAACGGCGACCTTGATGCCTTTCTCTGCTAGCAGCTGCACAATGATCTTGCCAATGCCATCGCTGCCACCCGTCACGACTACCACTTCCCTAGTCCAGTCCCACTCATCGCTCTTCCAATTGTTGATCACTTTATTATCGAACCAGCTACTGAGAGAGCCCAGCACGGACAGAGCAAGCAACCCCTTCAGGCTACGGAAAGCGGCGCCATGTTGAGATGCGAGCAAGGAACCCTCGGAGGTGTAACGCGCAGCGAGGAATAGAGGGATTGTGAGATAGGGATTGAAGGCTGTAGCTTTGAGCAGACGCGTTATGGTATCACCAGTGACACCTGAATTCAGTATGTCAGATCAAGCACGCGTACATATTAGGCAGGGGTGGACGTTAATGGGACGGACCTTCGCGTGCCAGTTTCCACTCGCTTCTGATAGGCATTGTGCTGGGCAGGTAGAGTCGAAAGGAAAGATGCCGCGCAAGTGGGGAGTGAGAAGAAGACGGGCAGTACAGATGCTGCTTGGCCCCTTTAAGCGATATGAGGACAATTCCTTTGGCTTTCGCAACCGAGCTGTTGGAGCTGACAAGTACGCCCAGATAAGATCTGAGATGCGGGGCTCCACGCCGAGTCCCCACAACCGAGGGTGTGGGTTGGAAAACAGGCGCATGTGCATCGAACTTCGACCGAGGGTCCTCGTTCCCATCTACATAGGCTTGACTGCGCTCCTAGGCGGTCGTCCTGTGGAAAAGTTCATTATGCTACCTGTCTCAACTGGTCGACATTCCGGTTGCTGCCCCTGGAGAAATCCCATATGTCTGCTCCAAGTAGTAACTGGCGCGGCTCTAGTCTGAGGGGCCTTGGCGCAGAAAAGGCCTACCTGGCCTTCCCCAGATCCATCGGTACGTCTTTCAGTTGAAAGGGTCTCCTCTCGATACTCTGGAACGACTCTGGCAACTCTGTAGCGGATATAGCAAGCCGAGCTGGACTGTCGTCAGCCCACGGCGGTGTCCTCATGCGGGCCAATCAAGTGCACATAGTTGGCACCAGACTGGCTGGCAGCCGACGAGGCAGCGGGAGGACCTGCGCGCGTGAGGGAAGTTCCTGGCACCATGGCGGGCCAGCACGTTGCCGCTGCAGGGACGAAGATCTCGCGCAGCAGCGTCGGCGGTTCCGGCACAAGATGGAATTTTTTTGCGCCGGGCCCACAACGAGCCGGGACGACTGGTGGTGGGTGGGTGAAGGGCTCAGGAAGGCTGTTGGTGGGCCAAGAAGGTGGAGTGGCGGCGGACTTTGTGGCGCAGAAGCAATTACGTCCACAGCGTCCGGGCGTGGCTGCCGACTGCGGTGGGTTTGGCGGGCTGAGTGGGCCTTGGCCGCAACGTCACAAGCCGCCCGACCTTGCGAATGGGTGACTGTGAATGTGCCCACGCTGCCAGTGACACCCGCCCCAAGGAAAAAAGCCCTTCACAACCTGCCTGCCTCCAGCGCACTTCGCCTGTGACTCTAGCCTCGTCCGCTCGTCTCCTCCGTGACCTACACCTCTCTACATCTCACTGAGCGCTTCCGGCGCACACATCCCAGCCTCTTGTCAGCCCTACTCACTCCACCGAGTTCAGCTTGCGACACTACTGTCTTTTGCCCCAGCTACCTTGACCTCCATCCGTACCCACCGCCGCGAGCCGAGGATTTTTTCCACCTCTCCGAAGAAGACGGCTTGGCCGTTTTATGCTGACCGCTGCACGCGCACATATAGCCCAGCTTGAGCTTGGCTGACGAGGCGCTGAGCCTTCGACTTCCTTCACACCCTAAGGTCGCTTCAACAGCACACATCGAATACCATGACAGGCAACGGCGTTAGGCGGAAAGACACCACAAAGGGCCCACCGCTGCGCATCCTGTCTCTAGGTAAGCTCCTAAATTACCGCCTCAGGCATCAGACACTCGGATATTGACGTGGGGCAGATGGCGGGGGCGTGCGAGGCTACTCGATGCTCATCATCCTCCAGGAGCTCATGCACCGGACTTTTGTCGAGACGGAAGGGAGAGCCCCAAAGCGACATGAGATCCCGAAGCCATGCGATCACTTCGACCTCATTGCCGGAGCAGGCACCGGCGGCTTGATTGCGATCATGCTAGGCCGCCTGCGCCTGGACTTGGAGACTTGCAAGAATGTCTACGTACGAATGACCAAGAGAGTCTTCGAAACAGACAAAACCATTGCTGGCATACCCTACCGGCACACGCTATTCAAGGCATCAAAGCTCGAGGAGGCCATCATGGAGTGTGTAAGGGAGCATACCGTCTTCGAGGACGAAGGAAATGATAACGATGATTCCATGGCCTCCAGCGCCGACCTCCGCAGACCCATGTCGCCAGTTAGCCCGGTTAATCGTATGAATCGGAGCTCCAGTACTGCCAGTCGCTATAGTCAAATCGGCATGACCCCCGTGAGGCCACGCTTGGGCGGGATGAGATGGGGCAGCCCAAACGCACGTCTGTACGACAACCGCGAAGAACGCACCAAGACGTAAGTAATGCATTGCAACATTATTGACATGCACGTACTAACCGTGTCAGTGCCATCACCGCGGTCTACAAGGGCAGTAAGGACGCTGGCACCGGTCAAGTCCTTTTGCGCTCCTATGATTCGAGGAAAGAAGCGTCAATAGAGCCTGATGCTACCATATGGCAAGCGGGTCGTGCCACCGCTGCGGTTGCTATGATGTTCAAGCCAATCCAGATTGGCCAGTCGGTCTTCCTCGACGAGGGCATTGGCAACTTCAACCCGGCCCCTCAAATTCTAGACGAAGCGGTTTGTAGCGAATGGCCTGGACGTGATGTAGGCGTGTTCATTAGTATTGGCACCGGAAAGCGCCCCGAGGGAACTGCGTCACAAGAGCATTTGTGGTGGGAAAGCTTTGTCTCTACTGGCGTCGGCGATTTTGCCGAAGCTAGGCGGAGGTTGGCCAAGAAAATAGAGGACTGCGAGAGGACTCACTTGACCATGAAGGACCACCTGGCAAGGCGGCAAGTCAACCCCGAACATTATTACCGTCTTAACGTCAATGTTGGCGTGGGCGAGTTTGGCATGAATGAGTGGAGTCGACTCTCCGAGATCAGCACGAATACTCGCATGTACCTTGCCGATCCAAGTGTGCAGAGCAAGACACTCGATGCGTCTGCGAAACTCGCGAGGATTCATTTCGCCAAGCAAAGATGGGAACGGGCGGAAAAGGGCCTACCGCCACGCATCTCGGGTCCGTCAATCAAGAGCCCTTATGATCGCCCGTTACCCACCGTCCCAGATGCCTCACCGCTTGCCATCGAGCTTCCTGCTGAAGAGGTAACCTTGGATTACTATTCGAGCTATCAAGAGCCCAACATTATGCTTCATCCAGCCTACCGTCGCACGTCGGACAACGATAAATTCGCAGTGGTGTCTTCTGACGAGTATCCTCAAGTTGTTGATATCGATATGCTCTCCCGGCATTCGGGCGAGTTGAATGACCCCAATCGTAGATCAGGCGAGCAATTTCACGTTGGGTCTTTGGACCACTCCTCAAAGCCCAGCTTTGAGGAACCACATCGCAACAGTCCTCCCCCACGGCCCCCAAAGACTCCGCTTCAGGACGGTTCTCGACCAGGCAGCTTAACAGGCCCGCCTACGCTACCTCCTCCCACCTCGGCTCTGCCTAGACCACCGCCTGGTGCTCCCTTGCCTTATCCAGACATGGACGGTCCTCCACCTGTGGTGAATAGGTTGAGGAAACCAGAATACAGACGGTGATACGCATCATGAGTAACGAACACCGATCAATTGTCACGATATCAAGACCAAAAAAGCAGCTGTGACGTTCACGATTCTCTTACTGGGACCCAGCATCATTGGTTTTGATAGTCAAGCCCAAGACGGTCTTATCCTCTATGAATTTCACAGCTAGACACCCACGCAAGAGACTGGACTTGAGCCACGGTAGAGCAGTGTCATGCGCTGCGGATCTAGCCGATTCGACGTATCTTGCATTTCTGGAAGGATGAGGCATTTCATCCTGCCTTTGAACGGTCTTAGATTCCCTTTTTTGGGGTATATGCTTCGAAATTGGTCGCAGATAGATACCCTTCGAGTTTATAATAACTTTTCCTCGTGAACGCAACCTCATATTTATGCAAGGTGAAGGGCCCAATCTCTTCCCTGGTGTACAATTACTTTCCTCCTAGGTCTTTTACTCGTGCTTTTGCCCAGTTCTTTGCTCACGTACACGACCAATATTTCATCGTGAAGTTCAGCATTTTTTTTGCATCGACCTTGGCCTCCCTTCGGAGTTAGCGTGCTACAATACCTATATCGACGTCACAGGGCTACGATAATTCCCGGGGTCAACCCTTCTTTTCCGGGAGATCCACGCCACCGTTTCTTTCAAACGCGCCGAGGACGCAACGCACGCACCCTCTCTTTTTTTTTTTCCGCCACGCCTTCCCTGCAACTATGGAATTAAGCTTAAACGTGCAGCAATCGATGGCCTTCCTATTCAGGTAGGTCTGCGGCTAGGCGTGTGTTTGGCGTGGCGAGTAGTAGGAGTCTGGTGCGAGGCGTTGGGGAGATTACCGGGTAATGTGTAGGCTGAATGGGTGGTGTAGGAGGATGGGAGAGATACAATAGGTACACAGGCAGCGACGGAGGGGCGGAGGAGGAATATGGGTTTGTGGGCGTGTGGGGGTTAGGAGGAGTCAGCCGGCTGCGTGGAGGCGGCGTATTTGGGGGCGAGATGGTTGGGGTTGGATTGGAGTTGTGCGTGTGCAAAAGTGTGCATGGTAGGTTTAGGGGAGAGGAAGATACAGAGATGGGTAAGCGGAAATTGCGATTAGTTACCAAGTTAGCTTGCGTAGCAACAGGTCGCATGTGCAGTCTCTTGCGCTGTGCTAAAGCATTGCGAGATGCGAACGCGTCAAGGGCATGGGATTATACGTCTCGTGGAAACGAGGATGGCGGATATAACATCGTTAAGGGCCCTTGATAAAGAGGTTGTAAATGGAATTCCTGGGTAAAGGGCTGGTCTTTAAGGACCACTTGATGGCGGTATTATTTCCGCTTGTTTCATTCCTGCGATGTCGATAGCTTATGGTGTACCACTCGGCGGGGCCGGCGTTAGTCGGTGTAAACCTGCAGCGTATGCAACCTCCCAACCCGCACGACTGCCCGTCATCTAATCCTCCCCATAAGAAACGATGGCCCAGCTCAGCCGACTATCACCGACAGTCGCCTCGATATGCCCAGCATCCGGGAAGTCCAAACCTGCGGCCGATGCCGCGAAAGCAAGAAACGGTGCGATAAGACAAAGCCTGCATGCTTGAGATGCCGGCGCATGGGGGCTCCGTGTATCTACGATGCATCACCCATAGTTGCCCAGGAGGGCGGCGGTCTAATGGTCTCAGAGGTATCTTCCCATGCCACTAGCCCTGACGACGACACCAGTGGGCAGGAGAAAGCGGTTAAGAGGCGGGATCGGGCGACGTTGTCTTGCGTACGCTGTCATCGGCTGAAGGTCAAATGCGACAAGAAGCATCCCCACTGCGGTCGGTGCTCTCGTCTGGGGTTCGGCAAAGACTGCGTTTATACACACAGAGCTCAGGAATCCTCGTCTACACCTCTTGTGTTAGAGGGGGAAGACGCGGCGAAGGTCTTGGCTCTGTTCTTCCTGCGGAAACGAGGCTCGAGCCATTGGAGGACTCTGTTATCTCGAGTAAGTCTTGCTTTGTCCATTGCTCCGGCCATGTCAGCCTCTCGCTTGAATCTCTTTCAGAAGCGTGTGATTTAAAGAAGGGCTGCAAAAGGGGTGTACCCCCTCAGCCAGGGTCTAGTCTGGCATAATGAAGGTTTTGATGGATGAAGCTAATACTAGCAGCTACCTGCAGCCCCAAATTGCGATTACACGTGGCCCTTGCCATGGCTTTCCATGGCTGTTCAAGCACATAGCCACAGCGACTGTACTAAGAACGTTGCTCTTCCTGGAAACTTTCCGTTCGGAAGCGCAGAATCAATTCGGTATTGTTCGCCCCAAGAAGTTCACAAGCTTCTTGACATGTATCAGGGTGTGGCTCCTCATTGGCTGGCGGGCTATTTGAACCTACATCATCCTTCTAACCCTTTGTTTGATGTTAGAAAGTTAGAAGATGAGGTTCATCAGTTTTGGGAGTCCCGCGAACAGTTCACCGTTGGCTGGATCGCCTTGTATTTGGCTGTACTTGGTCTGGGTGCCAATGCCGCCGGGGTAGACGACAAGACTTGTGCTCAGCTTTTCTTTGCGAGCGAAGCTTGTCTCGCCCGGACGCCTTACATGTGTCGTCCTACTCTGGCAAATGTGCGAACGTTGTGCCTCATGATCACAGCTAAACAGATGTCGTTCGCTACCTGCTGGGCCTTAGATGCTTGCTGGAGTATCATGGGTATGATCGTGCGTCTGTCGTTGATGCTGGGGCTTCACATTCCGCAGACTGACAAGATGTCACCAACCAATTTTGAGGAGCGTGATTTCTACCCCGTTGTATGGAACACAGCGGTAAAATTAGATATGGGCCTTTCCCTTGTCACAGGCCAGGTCTCTCTTCTACCGCCAAATGCTTTCGGCGTACGTTATTCCAATCGAGAGGCGGGAATAGAGACGAGTGGCTGGGACCTTGTGTCCACTTCCTATCCAATCGTCTACAACATACTCACGCGAGTTAACACTAGCACGAACCTCCTTACCTATGATGAAGTCCTGCAATACGACCTCCAACTGCGCACCATCATGCGTGAAACACTACCAACTATAAGCAGAGCAAGCAGAATCCAACGCATAACAACAGACATATTCTTCCGACGCGTACTCATGATCCTCCACCGCCAATACGCCCTCGACGCCTCAGCACCCAGCTTATATCCAACGTCCTACTGGTCGTCCCTCGAATGCAGCCTTGCCCTCATCGTGCACTTCCGCACATTGTCCGGCCGCTCCCACGGCGTTCCAGAAAATGCATCAGTTCTCACGAATCCTTTTATGCTCGATTTCTTCGGGGCTGCTCTGACGGCGTGCTTGCACCTGCAGGCCGTCGATGCGCCGCTCGTTCCGGATACCAGCCAGGAATGCATGATACCACCACGCCAGACCATGCTGGATACTATGGAGGATTATCTAGAGATTTCAGCACAGAAGAGGGGTGTTTCGGTGTGTTATGATACTGGGTATCGGATTCTGTCGGCGGTGTATGGGATGCTTCCTGAGAAAGGGAACACTGAGTGACAAAGGATATATCAACTAGTGTTTTAACTATGTTGCCTTATTCTCAGCGCTTTTAATCTCTGATGAATTTACAACGCAAAACACTACTTCAATATGGTTGTACTGTGAAGAGTCAGGTAGGACATACTAAATCTTACCTATCAGATATTAGGTGCATGTTTTCATTACCGAGTTATGTTTAACAATGGTGAAGCAAATATATACTCCGGACGCCAACTTTTCCAATCAGAAATACATCCCGAATCCAAGCCAAGGCCGATGCAAATTGGAACCGCTCGATATCCGGTCTGCTCACAAAGCGACACACGTTCCGACTCTTGCCTGCCATCCAAGCCCCTTAACTAACCGCGCAGTGCCTCTTCTCAGGAAATCCGACCGTGGAATCCATCTCGACGTTTCCGAAATCAGATTCCCCTATCCACTCACCCTCGTCATCACATTGCTCCATGGCCTTCCGCTCTTCATCCGTCCACTTTGGTTTTCTAACCCACCCATCCATCTCCGCATCCGACCCATCAGGCCAATCTCCCAACCTCCCGAGCTCCTCGTTCAACGTCTTCAGTCCCAACCTCTCCCCCTCTTCCTGCAGCTTCCTCCTAATCACCCTCACCTCCCAATCCCCCTCATCTTCCGCCCTACAATTCCCCGACCCAAACCCCACAAATTCAAACCCCTCCATCTCGACGCGGAACTTCTCCCCCAGCCTCTCCTCCAGGGCCCGCACCACCTTCACCCGCCGCGCAAACCCCATCTCCAACTCCGTACGCCTGCACTTCAGCTCGTACACCATGGCCTGCCGGAGCTGCACGTCAGGCCGCGCCCGCCCCGGCGGCACGAGCACCCAGCCCTGCACCTCGCCGCAGCGCACCACGGCGCTGCCCACGCCCTCCCGCTCGCTGTTGCGCACGAGTCCCTCCAGCCGCTCGACGCTCTCGCGCTGCCCGGCGCTGAAGTGCGCCGCGGCGTCCCGTCGGAAGGGCCCGTCGAAGCGGCTGTTTAGGGCGTCGCGGTATGCGCGGCTGCGCCAGTGGGTGAGGCGGGTGAAGGCGTGGATTTGGGTCTCGAGGACGGGGTTGGTTCGGCGGGGGATGACGAGCACGGGTAGTGGCCAGCGGGTGTCGTGCGGAGAAGAAGAAGATGATGATGAAGTGGAGGATACGGAGGACCTTCTTGAGGGACTGGGCGCCGTGGCGGTTATGGAAGGTATGGGGTTGGCGGATGGTATGGTGGGTGGGGAGGGGGGGTGGAATGGGCGATACATTTTGGTTGGTATCTCTTCGAGGCCGTTGTAGTTGTGTGTAGCTTGGGCTGACGATGTGTGTGTGTCCTGTTGAAAGTGGAGATCGAGCTCTGTATGATGGTGGGTGATAGTCAGGATGGTGATGAGAAGAAAGTGTATTTCGAGAAGATGGACGGTAATATATCTGAAAGAGCCTATCTGTTGGGCAGGATATCCAGCTTCTTCATCTTGTAGAGTGGTTCATTACCATTGAAGTCGTCCCAACATCCCTGATATCCGCTCATATCTGTGGAGGCACGCGGCCAGTTAGAAGCCAGACAGTAGAGAAATAAGTTATCGTTTCCAGTCAAATTCCAGCCAGTTGTAAAATGCATCGCAGCCAACTAATGCTTGTCATGGTATTAGCCTGGCGACCAGTAGGGTCACCTAACAATCCAGCATGTCTCTAGCTTGGCATTCCACAAATGACAGTGGATTAGTATGGTATACTTGCGCAGGATGAGGCTATCGAACAAATGTCTTTGCGAGTGTACACTTGTGTGAAAAAACAGCTCAGTATCTGAAGAATAAAAAATTAAAAAACATAGTTGCGGTGGAGGTGGCGGTAACATCAGTGACCAAAGCACTGCTGTTACTACTTCCGACCCTTCACACTCGTGATCTTAATACACAGACCGAAAGCTAGCTAGAAACAAAAACCAGAAAATGGTATCAAAATGGTATCTCGATGCTATGCCTCCAACAGATGCTATGCGTGCGTACTAGTCCAAAAGTAAAAGAAGATGAAAAAGCAACAGATGAGAAGCCAGCTGCAATACCCACAGGTCCATCGTTGCTATTACTCGTGAAAACGACATTAACGTTCAAAGGGGAGATGCTAGTTGGCACACTCGATGGCAAGGATGCCCGAGAGGAACCTAGCAAGTTCAGCATAGTGCGGCATAACATGAACGCCACCAATGCTAATCTCAACCACTATGATGTGAATAGGGTGGATAGTCCGCATGTGCATTTCGTGCCAAACCTGTTTCCTTCCGATACCAGTTGCGTGAGAGACCGAGAAATGGCGGCCGTCGAGCACCAGGCTCCTTCCCAGTGAAGCCCCATTAAAGAAGCCCCAGTACACCACGATTGTAGCGACAATAATGCTAGGAAAATACGATGCTAAAAAGATGCGCGTTCTGTTCGACCGTTCATTTTTTTGCTTGTGGTTTGAGTAGGAGTAGCCGTAGATGGAGTGATTATCTCAGGAACGACAGGCGGTGATTGGGCTGGAGATGTTGAAGACGTGGTAGCCTTTGCACGGCCGTTTGCAGGTGCCGAACTCGAAGACGTGACCGGTGTTTGTGTACCCGAGGGCCTGGATTTGGGCGTAGACACGCCCTTCTGACCACTAGTCCGCCTGGATTGAGACTTAGTTGGAGGTGGGGTAACCATAGCATCCTCATCTTTGAGCTCGCCAGTCAGCCACTGCCCCATATGGGTCTGCCATCTGCGGATGTTGCTGTTTTTGGTGGCTTCGCGCAGTCGCCTGTGTCGAACCAACCGTTCTGCAGCTTGTTGAAGCATGACCTTTGGCGGAGCATATTCCAACAACGGTGGACCCCGATATGCTTCGTCTCGGTCCAAATAAGCGTTGGTCACTTGCTCCATGCGCGATAGTGACTTGCCACCGGGAACCTCCTTTGTGACGCCGGTAGCAGGATTCGTCCAGACACCTTTCTCCCAGTTATCCAATTTCATATCCTCAAGTCCGCTGTTGACGTTTAGGCGTTTGTACCATCGATGTTCACCGCGCGCAATGGTCCGCATCATCTTGTGCCTGTCTTCACCCTCGGTGTATTTGATCAGTACGTTCTTGAAAACTGCGAACTTCTCAGACCACTTCTTCATTAACGGGACCTTGCCGAAGGGGCCGGGCCAAACGGACGCGAATCCGTCATGCGACGTGTCTGGTCTGCCTGTACCAATTGAAAGTAGCAAAGCAGGCTCGTGGTCGTCGCCTTTCAGTGACGCGTGTTCGCTGTATGCGGCATAAGAAGGGTTGTTTTCCCGAATTCCGCCATCTTTAAAGCCGATCTTGCCCCTGGCACCAAAGTCCGCCTCCAGCATTTTGAAAAAGAAGGGTGCTGCGGATGTTGCGCGAGTAACCTCCCAGATCTTGAGCTGATCCGCGCCTTCGTTATAAGGAGTTACCCAGACAGGAGCGATTTCCGGATCGTAGTGATGATCGTAAGTCCGCAAGAGATAGGCTTCGTCGATCATTCCGGAATGAGTGGCAGTCAAACAGATTCTAGATTTATTCAGTAAAGAGATCCCCTCAGTTAAGGAATGTACGCGGTAGAGAGATCCACTTGGTGAAGAGATTGGGTATACATACGATTGGCATATCCTGTCCGTTTGACCGTTTATGCTTGAAGCCGACGAGCTCCGACCCGACTTGTCACTGTCTGCACTCCACGGATGCCAGTCATTTCCGTCGCACCGCTCATGATGCTTGCAAAATTGTTTGACAATAGTCTGCACCGCCTTCTCTAACGGCTTGTGATGATACTTTGTAGCTAAAGGAAGCATGTTTCTGCGATGTCCAAAAAGGTCGTCGCCAACTTGTCGGTATATGTCCAGACATTGCGGGACTGTCATGCGTAGCCGGGCAAGCATAACGGAAATAAGGCCGCCTGTACTGGTTCCGTACATGTAGTCAAAGTAGTGGCATGGTAGTAGCTCATCCTCGTTAAATGTTCTTCGCGAGGAGTTTGTGATCGGTCCTTCTTCGTCTTGGAGCCGCTGTTCGCATTCGGCGATTTCGTGCATTAGCCGCTTTAGGATGATTAGACTCGCATAGCCTCGAATACCACCGCCGTCTATGCGAATGTTAGCTGGAGGCCCTCAAACGGGTGTGTGTTGAGCGAAATAGAGGAACAAAAGAAAGCACTTTAAGGGCCCTCATAGCGTGTTCAAACAGGAAATGCGGAACCAAAGCGCATACACACCTAACGTCAATATAAGATCTTCCCAACAGTTGTCCTCGTTCACTGAAACGCTCCAGGTATAGCCCGACTTGTCTGCGGCAGAGGCCGAAGTGCCTGTGGTCATTATAGACAGCGGGCGAGCGGGGGAGTCGACAGGCGGCGCAAGGGTCGACATGGCGGGCGGTCGCGCGGCAGGGCCAGCTATGTAGGAGACGGATGGCAGCGTGAAAGCGCGCGTAGGACGGAACGCGAAAGGATCGCCGGTCAGGGTGACGATGTCGAGGGAGTGGTGACGCGCAACGGGGTTCACTGGGGCACTGGGGGCAAGGGAATTGTCTGGCAAGCTTTAAGGCCGCAAGTTCAGCACAGGCTGCCTCATGACGAGGCCGAGTCAGTTGGGGGAGGGCTGCTTAAGTGCGGGAGTGGCTGAGGGTGCGGGCCAAAAAGGGGCGGGTTTCGGGGATTGCAGGGCCTGATTCGTCGACGTTACGGGAGTCACTGCGGCGATGCTGCGCTACCGTGGTATGGCAGCAGGCACACGATCAGGCTGGAGAGACTCGCTCTGAATCTTGCGGGGATTTTTTGGAGGCTCTATTGTAGAGTCAGCGGGTAGCTTTGGGCTTGTGCAACGGGCGGGTAAGCTGATCTGATCAGCCCGCTTCCCGCCCGGCCGAGGCGGGGGAATCCATACATGTCCACACAGCCTTGAGGGCCCTCCAGAGCGGAGTTTGGCCAAAGCGAGAGAGGGAAGCAAAGGGCTGTGAAGGCCTTCCCAAGGGGGTCCGTCCCCCAGCCCCTCGACCCAGCCAGAGCTCGTGGGCTCGCGTTCGTAACTCTGTGCCCGTCAAGACGATTGCAAATCCACTCTCCGCAAGCGGACGCGCACCGAGCGCACAGAGTCCTCGTGTCCCAGCGTATGCACACCACAGCTGACTCCTCGATCCCCGCCCCCCCGGACAGCCTTGCGTCTTTTTTCGCCGTGCTCACCAATACCCATCACATGAGCTGCCCACGCCCTGACCCCAGAACACCGCTGGGAACCAAATGCAACCGCTTTTCGCGCCGTTTCTGTGGCCGCAAGTCACTGGCTCTTAAGGAAGGCCGGGCGAAGGAGGCCGGCTGCTCGAGTGGTACAGCCTGCTGAGGCTTGCGCGATGCATACATGTATATGTGTTCGACGGCTGACACACAGTCACGTGATTGCTGCACCGCCACGCTGCTCTTCGATGCCTTCGATGCCTTCGATGCGCTTGACCAATCGTCGGGTGGCGGCGCAGCTCGCAGCTCGCAGCTGGTGTGACGCAGGGCAAGGCCATCATAGCCGGCCAGGCCAACTTGGCCTCCATCCACGGTCTCACACGTTCCCAGCTCACTCCACCGCCTGGCCCAGCCCCACATCACCAGACTCCGACCTGCCTCTTGCGCCCTCCCTATACAAAGCCGAACCAAACGCCTGTCCGCGAACCACACCTTCCGCATCTCGATTCAACACCGTGCCAGCCCTGGTAGCACTTCAACCGTCCGTCGGCACCCACACACCACACAACACACACAAGCGCCGCCATGACTTGGAAATCTACCTCCACGAGCGGCACGGGCTCCAGCAAAGCCAGCAGAGCCAGCACGCTCTTCGGTCTTGATGAAGAAGACAAGTCCAGCATCCTCGTCTATCGCTATCGCTCAGGCTGCAAAGCCCTGGATGTCTCCACCCAGCAGGACCTATGCAGAGAATTGGATGCCGGTAAGCGCTTTCGTTTTTTTCTGTTTCTGCCTGCTTGTGTGGCGTTGCAGTGTACTAACACAGTGGTTGCCTATACAGATCCCCAGCTGCCATTCATGCGTGTTACCAAGAAGCCCATTCCTCGAGGTAACAGTCGTATGGAAGTGCGCACAGAGGACTTGCTTCTTCCCGATGACCTCGACAAGTATGGTAGCGAGAAACCCACGCTCAAATCGTCGCTTGCAAACGTCGGCCTGCCATCGTCCGCATACTGGAAACGTCTTTTGTTCAACTCTTTCCCCGAACTATACATTGTTTCGCGCTCAATAACGCCTAGTCCTACGAGTTCTAAGAATACCTCTCCCGAAAGCTCGCAGCATGTGAGTCCCTCCGCCACGTTTCCCGTCGACACACCACATCCCCTGCAGGATCCACAGGCGGCATGATTACTCCATGGCGCTGGCCAAACTGCGCCCACCATCGGCACTTTGAAGATGCTGGGTTGTCATGGCAATCACGTCTAAACTATTTTGACTCACCGCATCTGTTTTCCGATCTGTGACGGTGGCAAGCCCGGCCGAGGTTCATGGTACAACGAGGCTCTGCGGCCGCGGAGCAACATCCAGCATGTCTTTCCTTACGATACCCAACTTTCGTGGATCTAGCCGGCGTTTTGGTGCTCTGATCGCAATCATGACTATACCTTGGGTGTGCTTGTCTCTGGAGTTAACTTATAGCGGTTTTGAGAGCACCCTCGCCCAAGCGATAGAGTGCTCTCGCTGTGATTCTTTCGAATACAAATTATTCATACTAAACACTCGCTGTACTGAAGACGGTGATGGTGCTTGCTGATATGATAGGGCTGTCATTGCTCCACCGAAACTAAATTATCGACCAACTGCACAGGCGTTTATTTTCGCCCGATGGTGTTGCACCACGATGCATGAGTGAAGCGCTAGACCTGCATTCCAACGGGACCTACCCCACATCGCGTCATCCTCCCGTCTGCAATGCCCCGCGATAAAGCTCCCACGCCTTATCCAACTGCTACTTGCCTTGCCAAACTCAATCATCACCTCACCTACCAATTACCCCTGTGCCGTAGCCCTTTTTACCAAGCCTCCGACTCCACGCAATGGCGTCCACCTTCCTGACCGACGAGCTCCGAGAAATCGTCCAAGAAGTCGCTTCCCTCCTCACAGAACGCAACGAAACCATCTCCGTCGCCGAAACCGTACTTCCCCCTTCTTCCCCCGCCCGCCCCCCCCGCACCAACAGCTAACACGCCCACCACCCCTTCAGACATCAGGCGGCCTCATCTCCGCCGCCCTCCTCTCCTACCCCGGCGCCTCGGCCTTCTACCGCGGCGGACTCACCCTGTACACCGTCGAATCACGCCGCGCCTTCGCAGGCTGGTCCGAAGAGACTGTCGCTAATTACAAGGGCCCCACCGTGGATGTCGTCAAGGGGCTGGCCGAGCACGCGCGGAAGACGCTCGGGTCGACGTATGCGGTTGGGGAGAGCGGCGCGGCGGGGCCGGCGGCGAGGAAGGGGATAGAGGTCGGGTATGTGGCGCTTGCGGTGGCGGGGGAGGCGGCGAGCGTGGGGAGGGAGAGGTGGACGAAGAGCGCGGAGAGGGAGGGGAATATGCTGGCGTTTGCGGTCGAGGGGCTGAGGTTGGTGAGGGATGTTATTAAGGGGGAGGGTGGGGGGAAGCTGTGAGGGGGGGGAAAGAGTTTAGGTGAGGAGAGGGAAGGAGTGCGGAAAAGGATCTCATAGACAGCAATGTTTCCCCTGCTGTACGATAACTTGAAGATCGCTCAAGGGGAAAATCTCAAAGGTTTTGGGTAAAGGGGTCTAAGAGGGGTTTTATAGTGGTTAACGAAAGATTTAGATGGTGCAGGGAAGGCTTCACGATAGAAGCGCTTGGCGCTCGCGCTGTCATGAAGGATTCAGTGTACGAAGGTTGAATATTGGAATCAGTATCGAGACAAAAAAAACTATATCAACACTAGAAAGTTCCACCGAGAAGATTCCGCCGG